>Ga0222718_10000014_pt1 | contig 223144 bp, 178 predicted proteins | sample C33_27DmetaG_FD_165045 | JGI IMG/M metagenome (GOLD analysis project Ga0222718, IMG submission 165045) | Estuarine water microbial communities from San Francisco Bay, California, United States - C33_27D | ecosystem: Environmental > Aquatic > Marine > Unclassified | place: USA: California...
GAAGACACAGTTCGCTCGACCGCCAAACGCCAGCGGAAGTGTACCGCAGCGGCCGGTCAAATCGCGTGGTTCTTTCTCTCTAAGCAGAACCCGCCCGTGGTCCAAATAATGGGGTCCACTTCATAACGACTTACTGATTGAGACCGGAAATCTCAAGAAAATCGGATTATCGCTTCATAACTACTCAGACACATATGGAGCTTTACCTGCTGCGAAAGGAGATCATCTGGGTAATCGAGACGGTCTGAGCTGGCGTGTTCATCTATTGCCGTTTCTTGGTCATAGAAAACTCTACTCGGAGTTTCATCTCGATGAGCGTTGGGATAGCCATCACAATAAAGCTCTTATCTCCAAAATGCCTGATGTGTTCGCAAGCTCCTCAATCACCAAGGAAGGGACAACAACCTTTCATATCGTCGAAGGCAAAACGACGGCATTTCCAACAAGTCAAGGAGTCAGACTTCGAGACTTTCTGGACGGAACTTCCAATACAATCTTTGTTGTTGAAACCTCGCCTATGCAGGCTGACATTTGGACAAAACCAGGCGGTCTTAAACTCAACCAAGAAGCACCGGTGAAAACTTTTGGAGAGCCATACTACTTTGGATTTTTAATTCTTTTGGCCGATGGAAGTGTCAGAACAATTCAAGGGGATCTATTGAAAGCTGGCACACTTAAGGCACTTTTCACTCGAGATGGTGCTGAAGTGATTGAAGGTTTGTAGTTATTCAATCAAATCACGACCTTGCAAGCGGACTGATTCCAGATGTCCATCATTTTTGGGCATGCATTTGATTTTACGTTAAGAAATTCAGTCTTCTTTCTTTGTCGGAAATCGTGCGTCTTGATCGCGAAGTTGTTGCAGCAATTGATCGCGTAACTTGTTGGAAACTGCTGGCCGGGATTTCGTTAATGAGTTCTGTTCGCCACGATCATCAGAAAGATCATAGAGTTCTTCACGCGGTTGTTCATAGAAATAGAGCAGTTTGTGATCGCCCTGCATGATGGCGGACTGCGGATGGGTTTTACTCACTGCGAAATCTCCGATGCCGATTTCATCAATGGCGTGCTTGTATCCTCTTTCGGGATGGTAATACGGGAAATGCCAAATCAATGAGCGGTCCAAATCTTGGTCCGAATTCTTGAAGACCGCAGAAATGTCGATGCCATCCACCTTGTTGGCAGAGCCTCCCGCCAGCTTGACGAAGGTCGGTAACAAATCGTAGCCAATGACGGGAGTTTCTGATTGAGTACCGGGTTTGATTTGACCGGGCCAGCGCATCACAAACGGCACACGAATGCCTCCTTCATACAAGTTCCATTTGGAACCGCGCAGGGGAGCGTTGGTCGCGTATTCGGGATGACCGCCGTTGTCGGACAGAAACACGACGAGAGTCTCTTCCGCCAAATTTGCAGCATCAATAGCAGTGAGCAGGTTGCCAACATAATGATCGAGAGTCTCCACGAATGCTGCATAGGTCACTCGTCTTTTTCTCGCAGGCGAATCTGAGGGAATGCTTCGTTCATACTTGTCGAGCAACCACTGGCATTCCGTTTTGACGGGAGTATGAACATGGAACATCGAGACCATGAGAAAAAATGGTTGGTCGTGCTTTTGTTTGAGGTAATTTGACGCTCGATCGATCATGGAGTCGTCTGGAAACTGGCCTTTTGTGACAATCTCTTTTGGTGTCTGTTTTCCCCAGGAATAGGGATGGCTGCCGAAATCTTCCTCGGCAATCTGAAAGCCTTGTGACTTGGGGCCGTGCGTGGGACTCCAACCCAGATACCGTTGATGGTGCTGATTCAAATGCCATTTCCCGAAAAACGCTGTCTGATAACCGAGATCGTTGAGATATTCGGGAATCGTTTTCTCCTCCAGTGGCAAATTAAGGGTGAAAGGTGGAGCCTTCAAACTGGTTTCACCTTCGATGTTCTGAAAACCGGCTTCGTTCTTGGTCACAAATTCAAAGTTCAAACGAGCTGTGGTTTTGCCGGTGAGAATCGATGCTCTGGAAGCCGAGCAAATTGGAGCGGGAGCGTAACCCCGCGTGAACTTCATGCCCTCGTTAGCAAGTTGGTCGATGTGTGGTGTTTCGTGCCAAGGGTGGCCATAACAACCGACATCAGACCAGGCCAGATCATCGGCGAGAATTAATACGAGGTTGGGCGATGCTGCGGAAAAAACGGGTGCCGATCCCCATAAGAGAATGCCGCAAGAGAGCACAAAGAGATTCCGTGAAAACATAATAGAGACCTTATTGAGCAGTCAAAAGACCTTATCTGAATCATTGAAGAACAGAAGTGCAACCGCCTTCTTGGGATAACGAGTTTCTGACACATGGCGAAGGTCAAGATCCTTCTGGATCCACATCCATCGTTGTAAATGTGACAATGACCGAGACTCAGGCTCACCCCCAGAGTTGTGCAAACGCATTTCTTGGGGATGCTCCCGATTGACCCTGTTCAGTCTGTCCATTTACAACTCGTCTCACATTGATCCCATCCTTTTTGTTCCCAATGATGCCTCCCTCGGGAACCGTTCCCTCGATACAAATTATGGTTGTGCGATGAGTTCATTTGGTGGTTATACCAATCACGTTTGTCCGGTCTGTCGAAGTGACGAATTTCACTTCTTCTACCTGAACGGATCACGTCCGCTCAAACGCTGCATCGATTGTGAATTCGTTTATGCCGAGAAGATTCCTTCGGTACAGAAAGTTCAACAGGAATACTTGCGACAATTTGACACGGCAAAGAAGACTGGTTGGCAAATTCGACGCAGGATCATTTATCGTCTTCAGACCAAGCTGGTCAAAACTCTTTTTCTTCGACAACGCATAATTCGCACCTTACATTTGGGATGCGGCGATGGCTTGCTTCTGAAGCAACTTGATCGTGAAAAGAAGTTTGAAGCGATGGGTTTGGAGAAGTTACCACACTTTGGGGAGGACGCTCGTGAACAGTCATTGGAAGTTTACCAGTCGTCGTTGGAAGAGATGAGTTTGCGGGACCAGATTTTCGATTTTATTCATGCCGCGGATCGCCCCGGTTTCTTTCATAATCCCGAACGCGCGTGTTTAGAGATTCATCGAGTGCTCGCACCGGGCGGAGTTTTGTTTCTCTCGTTACCACGAATGCCGAAGTTATCTGCCGTCCTGCATGGAGAGATGTGGGGTGAAGAAACCTGCGAGCAGCTTTGGCATTTCAGCGCAAAGAACGCATCGTTGTTCTTGCAACGAATTGGTTTCCGCGTCCACTTTGTCACCATTCCGCGGAATGGATCGCATGTGTTTCTTGTCGCCGGCAAACAACCGAATTTGGAATGGGACCAGATACCGCGCTGGGTCGGTTTGCGCAAAAGAGTCCCAGAGATGCACGAACCCCACACTCTTCGACCAGCGGCGTAACTCTTGTCTGACATATAGCTTAGCCTGTGAATATAGAATTTCTTTGCAGCATCTTGAGAAATGGGATATGATTTCAGGTGTTCATATTTCCCGATTCCGGGAGATCGATCAATCCACATTTACGCTGGTGAATGTCGAGGGCCACTCCATTCGCAGTCGAACATGGACTGATTGGAGACGACAGGCGGGACACCGCGTGAGAAATCCTCACGAAAGGAGCTTGTCGATGAAGTTATCTTATTATGTTTCGGTGGCCGGATGCTTGGCAGGAATAGTAGCCACGGCCTTCTTCACTTCGGTAGCAGAAGCCGAATCTCCCCGACGGTTGCCGACCATCACAAAACCGAAGTTCGATCCCGATGCAGAGAAGGTCGCGTTCTTTGAAGCGACCAAAGCGGGAACTCTCGAAGCGTGGCTGATTCCCGAGAATGAAGCGGGAGGCTTTGTGTTTATTGAGAACAAAAGTGATGTGCCGTTGACTGTTAAGATGCCTGCCGCGTTTGTTGGTGTGCAAAATCTCAAACAGTTTTTGAATGGCAACGGGAATGGGAACAACAACATTTTTGGACCCAACAATCAGCAAAGCCAAAATCAAGGAGCGACCGGCGGCAATCAATCGGTGGGTGGAGGAACCGCTCAAACCGGCAACAACAATAACGGCTTTCAATTGAATGGAAACAACAACGGCAACAACCGCCAGCCGAATAACTTTTTTGCTCCCGGTGCGCCGTTCTTTTCGATTCCGCCGCAGCGTCGTGTGAAGTTGCAGTTCAACAGTGTTTGTCTGAACCACGGTTTGAAGACTCCGTCTCGCAGGAATCGCTATCATCTGGTTTCGGTCGATGACTACACCAACGATGAACAACTCAAGGAGTTGTTAACTTGGGTCGCTACGGGAAAAGTCCCTCAAAAGACTGCTCAAGCCGCGACTTGGCATTTAACCGATGAGATGAGCTATCAGCAATTGGCGGCCAAAAAGGAACATCACCTTGGTGGTGCAGTCAGTCAGTTCTTCAGCCGTACGGATATTCGTCAGTCGAAACAGTTGGTCGAATTTGTCGATCAACAAATCGCCCAGCGCAAAAAAGAGGCGAAGAATTCGCCACAAGTGGCCAGTGGCGAGTACTCTTTCGAGAAATGACGCAAGGAATTCTATGACTGAAAGCGAACGAGATCTCGTTCAGCGAGAGAAAAGTTCAATCGGCCCCATCCTTGTGGTGGGGCTGGTTTTTCTTCCATTGCTCTACGTCCTCAGTCCGCCAATTGTTTATCCGTTGTTTGCTGGACCTGGCGATGAAAACTTTAGAACGCTCTACTTACCATTGATTTATTTGTCGCAACAATTTGATTTGATCGGAGACTTTTATAACTGGTACGGTCAGCTCTTTCCCTGGATCCCCTGATATTGTCTCTGGCGATCAAATCATGAAGTCCGTTTCACGGCCGAGAATCCGGTCCACAAGATCTTGAGGAAGATCGATGGCAGGAGAATTTGCGGGGTCCATGTCGGTCGGGTTAATTCCACAATAGACCGACCAAGGGCCCAAGTGTCTCCAGCGACCGGCTCGCTTTGGCTCGTTGGGAAGAACGGGCGTTGTGCAGCGGTTACAACTGATCGTGGAAAAACCCTGATCGTGTAACGGGTTGGTGATGACGTCGTTCTCGCTGATATAGGATTCAAGCTGTTCGTCGTCCATGATGGCCATGGGGTTGATCCGCAGGCAGTTCATGTTTTCATCAATGGCCAAAATCGGGCAGCTTTCTCGCTTACCTCCATCAGAACGACGCAGCGACCCTAATAGCGCATCATACTCGCCCTTGACGGCTGTCAGCGGTTTGGTCTTCCGCATGTCGCAACATTCCTGTTGCCCTTCAACCGTCAAATACAGAACACCGTGCTTGGCGGTTTGCTCTTCCATGCTGAGTTCGGGTTCGAGCGTGATGACGTTGAGGCCATATTGTTCGGCAATACGATCTCGTGTTTGCAGCGTTTCGGGGAAGTTGACTCCCGTATCGACAAACAGAACTTTTAGCCCAAATTCGAGTTGTGACATCAAGTGACATAAGACACTCCCCGCTTTTTGCATTGCCGAGATGGCCGCCAATCGATCCCCAAACATTTCGTGCGCCCATTGAATGAGTTCAACGGGAGTTCGTTCTTCAAATTTATGGTTAAGATCGACGAGGTCGGCTTGGGTCAGGCGGGCCATGATTCAGAAATTCTGTACAAAACGGAAACGAATATCGTTGTGAAACGTGAATGGTTATCAAAAGCCAATTTTAACCTGCTGTCCGGTAATTGACAGGACCAGAGGATTGAAATTGCGTGTTCGCTAATCTGTATTCTCGCCACTCGACTCGCTGATCATGGCATTGACGGCATTTGTTGAACCGAAAGCGAACAGACTGTCTCCGGCCTTAATGATGGCTGTTCCGGGGGGAGGCATCAAGCGTTCGCCATCGACACGACGTATTCCGATCACCATCACACCGCGGTCGCGAAGGTCGGTTTCCATCAACTGTTTTCCAATCAGTGTGCTTTTCTCAGAGATTTGCACATCGGCCAGTTCCCAATCGGTTCCTCGGTTATCGGCGACTTCCAGGAAATCTTCGATGCTCGGGTTGAGCATGAATCGAGCGATTTTAACGGCACCCGTACTGAAAGGACTGATGACCCGCGACGCGCCCGCCCGTTCCATTTTCTCAACCGCTTTTTCATTACCGGCACGAGCTACGATTTGTACATTCTGATTCAGTAACCGTGCTGAAAGAATCACATAGACATTATCGGCATCGGTCGGCAACACGCTGGCGAGTGATTTGGCCCGGTCGATCCCTGCACTCTTGAGAATGCTGTCATCAGTCGCATCGCCGTGGATATAATTCCAGCCATCGCCGCCACAAATTTCATTCAGCCTCGATTCATTATTATCAATGACGACAAATGGTTTACCCCGCTGTTGCAAATACTCGCAGATGGTGTCTCCCATTCTGCCGAGTCCACAGACGATGTAGTGGTCTTTGAGTTGATCGATGTGCTTTTGCATTTTCCGTCTTTCAAACATGCCGCGGAGTTCCGCATTGACGACGACTGAACCAATTTGAAATGCGCTGTAGCTGAAGACGCCCAAACCAAGTATCAAATAAACCATGACAAAGATTTTGCCATCAGAATCGAGTTTGGGAGGCTCACGTGAGCCGACGGTTGTGAGTGTGATGATGGCCTGGTAGAGACTATCCAACCAGTCAGTTTCGGATGTCAAATGAAATCCGATCGTTCCAAATGACGCCAGAAGCGTCAACAAGATGGCCAACGAGACAAACCGTTTCATCGAAGCTCAAACCACGACCTGGATAAGTAAGACTGCCAATGCTTAGTTTAGCCAGCAGGCTTCAACTTGGACAGTCCTCTCACTGGTTCACATTCATCTGTAACGAGTCTGGTATCCAGGTGGGGAGATCTACGATGGATTTTCGAGCCGTTTCGCTTGTCGGAACCCCCCAGACTTCAAAGAATGGACCCAAATTACGATTGACTTGCTGGGAGAAGCGAATCATCCATTGGTCACGGCGTGCGAGATCAGTCTTGGGTTTTTGACCAGCGGGCATCTTTTGGTACTCGGCAAAGATTGTCTTGAAGGGCTCCCAGCCAAACTCTCTTGCCAATTGCTCGTACATCGTAAGTGCCAGGAACGGCTTGGACTTCCAAGTCTCGTAGGGGGCTCCTCCCGCAATGTGGGCGCGCGCTTCTGCGTACCATTTGGTCATATCCTGGAAGCGGTGATTGGCTTTGCCGTTATGGATGGTGTCAAAACAATACAGCCCAAACAGATTACAGGTCACTTCGCCAGTGCCGTCAAACGTCCATTCCTTTTTCTGATGATTGTGACCTAATTCGTGGTAATAACCCCAATCTCCTTGAGAAACCATTTCTTCGTAGTTTCCCATCCGGGGAGAAGCTTTCATGTCGGCCACAATTGGATAACCGGAGTGGAGATAGCCGACTGATGGTTGCACGTCGGCAACAATCCGTTCGTGACGCGGACGATCACGATCAATGCCCGCCAGATCGGCACACGCATCGAGAACTTCATCCCAGTGGTCCATGAGCTTGTCAGGAAAATCGAGACCACGAATCATATCTGAAGGAAGAGTCAGGATGATTTTTCCGGTTTCGAGTTCGGCCCAAGGGCCGGGAGCATTCCGAATCGATGATCGCCAATCAGCCGGATCGGTGACGCCGTGTTTGTAATAAGGTGCTGCAATCACATTGTCGATCTGTAGATCAACCGATTCCATTTTGCAATTACGGGGAACCTCAAGATAAATCAATCCGCCGTAAGCATTGGCTACTTTGATCGAAGAAGCATTCATTGGATAAACTCGATCAACTTGCGGTGGTCGCTCCCATTTGTCTTTGTCCCAGAGCTTGTCGGAATGGGCTCCGACTCTGATTTTGAATCCGGCATCAACGGCTGCCTCAGGAATTGTGATGGAAACGAGTTCGCCGGGGTAAGCATAAGCTCCAAATCCATAGCGCCCATGTTTTTTAGTGTTGATGTTGAGGGTCATTGTCTGTCGCTTACTTGCTTTGCGACAATTTCCCAAAGAGGGAATTCCCAACTCGGAAGGCATCAATTCTTCGGGAGGAGCAGAGGCCGCATAGACCGAGTCGAGCAGGCAGCCGAGATACGCTTGGGTTTGTTCCCGACTAATTGTCTTTTTTGTGGTCGGTGCCACCAGTTGTGATTGGGATTTTTTTAAGAGAGTCTTGAGTCTGGGAATCACTCTTGTATCGTCACTCGGAATGCTGCCTCCAATTTGCAATAAGGTCGATGCCACTGTTTGGGGGGAGATTTTTTTTGAGTCTTTGGGGTCTTCAATGGCGTCGAGTAAGAAGGTGACATTCGTGTTGAGTAACGAATCTTTGTAAGAAAGTCGGGCACGTTGATTGGGAAGCGAAACAGTACTCGTGGTCCAAACGATACCCGCTTGCTGGTAGAGGTGATTGGCAGGACATTCATCTTTGAGGACGGCTCCTTTTTCTTTTGCAATGTAAGTTGACCAAGCCCACCCCGGAAATCCACAGAGCAACCCGCCTCCTGCTTTCACGAAGCTTGCTAAATCATCGGCTTCCGCTTGAGTCATCGCCCCCACACTGGCAACAATCACATCAGACTCCGAAAGAGTTTTTTTCCAACTGTTCGAGTTCAAATCGGTAAAGGCTATGTTTCGTTGACGCAGAGCTTTCGCAAAATCTCGATTGCTATGAACGGCAATTTTGAGATCGGTCAGTGAAGAATCTTGACCGGATAGCCAAGTCAGTAAATTGGTGAGCGCTTTTTCGTTGGCGTCGAATTTTCCTCCGAATGCTGATTCATGACCAAACGCGGCCAGACGACCTTCTCCAAGTCGAGCTGCTGCAGCGACAGGATAACTGATTTCGTTCTTCTCGCCCTCAGCAAACGTGACGGCATTTTCTCCATAAACCAATAACGTACCGACTGATCCACCAATTTCGAGGGAGCTGACGCCTCGCAAAATTTCTTGTTGATCGGTGAGGGGACTTGCTTCGACAAGAGGGCTGAAGAGAACGAAGATCAGTAAGAGCCAAACCAGACGGATGGACATCGTAAATTCCCTTGATAATGAGGCTGTGTACTGCTTTAGGCTAGTCGGTCCATCGGTTCAGATCAAACAAATGGTTAAGAAAACGCGCAGGCAAGTTTTTCAGTTAATCAAATATCCCCACAGAAAAATAAGAAACACAAAGTCATTCAAAGCTGCTGGCGTTTGCGGTAAGCCGCTCCGCACAGCGTGAGCAGCATGAGAAAAATGAACCGGGTTCCGGCACCGCAGTGGCTCCCGAAAATTCCCAGCCAATGTCTTGCAAGATGGCGGAGTCGTAGGTGGTCCATTCACGTTTTTCAACGCCGGGACCAAAGCTGGGGTTCATCAATGCGTTCAACATGGGGTCGAGGTGTGCGAATGATGAGCCGGGTTGGAAAGTTCCAGGGGCGTAGATCTTGATGGGATTTCCACCATTCGCAGCCGTGGCATTGGGGCCATCAAAAAAAACATCATCGCTGGTGAGATCGCCAAGGTTTCCCAGAAAGTCGCCTCCTGGCCCAAAGAGTTGTGTGCCATCTCCACGTTCCAAAAAACTGGCGAAGACACCAAAGACTCCCGGATCAGTCCCGCTGATGCTGCTGACTCCCGATGAATTCATAAGAGTCAGAAAGCCCATCGAATGTGTAAACTCATGCAATGTCACGCTGAATAAATCGAACAGACCACCCGGGTTGGCAGATGTTCCCGGATGCCAGTTGTAGCCGAAATCGAAAGTGGCAATGGAATCTGGAAATCCCCCAGATGGATCGATGCCAGTCGTCGCATGATCATACACAAAGCCGTTCCCATAACCGTTCGGAGACGAGAATAAGTAGGGACCAGAACTGGCGAGAAATCCGGAACCATCCATTTGTGAGTTTTGGATCCGGTAATCGATAGCAGTGCTATAGACTGATGGGTCGAGTTGGCTAGAGACATAGTTCATCACGGATTGAACCGTGTCTCGGCGGGCCAAGCCATGAGTTGGGTCGTCGAAACCGACTCCCGTATTGTTGAGTACATCGTCAAACTGCAAATTGACAACGAAAGCGGCTTGCGCAAACTGAGACTGCATCAACAGCAGATTCAGACAGATGGTCAACGCAAACTTGAAATTCACGATTGGAATCCTGAAGGCAGTTTCAAAGTCTGTCTACTGTAATCAATCCCACGGGCAAATTCAGTCCTGAAAATGGCCAGTCGTTAGAATCCTGAAAAAGTCTGATCGAACATCCGATTTTGAGGGAGGGGGATTCCCGAAGTCCGTTCTGCATCAGCTATAAAAAAAGGGACTCTCCTAAGAGAGTCCCTGATACGTTTTGAGTCAGTCGTCGGATTCTAGCCAAACAATCCATCGACTTTATGAGCTTTCACCAACTCGCGCGGTTGGTTGAGGTGGTTGTAGACGATCGTTTCAGGATCGATTCCGACCGAGTGGTAAATACTAGCCAGTAATTGTCCTGGATGGACGGCATCTTCCAGCGGGGCCGACGCTGTTTTGTCGGACTTGCCATAGATTTCACCCCGCTTGACGCCAGCACCGGCAACGACAGCCGTATAACAGTATGGCCAGTGGTCACGACCATCAGCGGAGTTGTTGTTACCCGAGGTACTGACTCCTTTTTGTGGAGATCGTCCGAATTCACCGACGGCCACCACCAATGTTTCCTCAAGTAATCCACGCTCGTCAAGATCACTGATCAAGCCGGACAAACCAGCATCGAGCATCGGACCAGACCGATTTTTCATTCGTTCGTTGAGGCCACTGTGATGGTCCCAGGAATGATTGTCAGAATTAGCAACTTTAGGCCAAATGACTTCAACGACTCGTGTTCCTGCTTCGACCAGTCGCCTGGCCAACAAGCAGCTTTGACCGAACGTGTTGCGTCCGTACATATCTTTGGTGGCTTTCGACTCTTGACCGAGATCGAAAGCTTCCCGTGCGCGACCCGAGATAATCAGGTTGAGTGCTTGGTCGTAGTATTCGGTCAATTTTTGATCGGCAACGGCCTGTTCAATTTTTGGCATGTTGGCTGTGATCTGATCCCGTAAACGAGCACGACGTTCCAGACGAGTCGAAAAGACTTCGGGGCGAAGCTTCAGGTCATCGACGTTGATCTTAGCCATCTTTTCCATATCCATATCGTCGCCGGGAGGATACAGAGTGTAGGGATCGAACGCTTTACCAAGAAAACCGGCGGTGCCTCCTTTGCCGACGACATTACTCTCTTGTAACGGTCGTGGTAGCATCACAAACGGCAACATCGGTTCTTGTGGAGGCTTGAGACGAATGATTTGCGAACCAAAGTTTGGGAAGTCTTTCGGACTTGGTGGCTCAAGTTGCCCCGACGGACTGACTTTGTCAGTCGTATAACCGGTCATCATTTGATAGATGGCGGCGGTATGGTTAAACAAACCGTTCGGCGTGTAGCTCATGGAGCGAATCATTGTGAATTTATCATTCACTTGAGCGAGCTTCGGCAAGTTTTCGGTGAATTGAACACCGGGCAGTTTTGTGGAAATATTGCTAAACGCGCTTTTGACACGATCAGGAACATTCTCTTTAGGATCCCACAGGTCGAGGTGACTAGGTCCACCTTGCAGGTAAACCATGATGACACTTTTCGCTTTTCCCCATCCACCCGTTGGCTGAGCTTTGGCGGCTTGTGCTTGCTGCAGTTGCAACATTGAACTGAGAGAAAGCCCCAACATGCCGGATCCACCAACACGCAGGATGTCACGTCGGCTAACGTCGAGATGACCATCGCAGAGGTCTTTTCCAGGATGCCCTTTGACCGTGAACATAGTGAACTCCTTTGGCTGAGATTGTGTGTGCCTCAGCGTTCTATTGTTATCGGAACGATTGTATCAAAATCTGTTGATGTTTGTCGAGAAAATGTTCTCATTAGCCGTCGATTGGCTCTCCATTACCGTCAATCAGTGATTAAACAGGAATGCGGGACTATTAATGAGGGCCCAAGCCAAATCCTGGACCATGGTTAGCCGTTTGTTGCCAGTTTGTGTTTCACTCATTGTCAAATCCTTTTTCAATTGGACAAGATTTGGATCCTCGCGAATCGGTTGACTCACCTCGGTCAAATCTTTTTCCAAAGCCACCAATTTGGGATCAGCCGGTAATGGTTGTTTGGCTGTTGCCACTGCTTTCACGAGGTTTTGCAGTGGTTGATCCTGGAGACGGAAAAATTCCAGCAATTTTGATTTCTGTTCGTCGGTACGTTCTTCAGGGACCGTCGCCAGAATCGGTTGGACTTCTTCGGGTAATCCCAAGCCGACCGGTTTCTTGGCAGTCGTAATCGCCAACCGGAATTTACCGATGGAATGTGTGCCATCGTTGTACTGTTGATTCATCGTAAAGACGAAACGTGTTCCCCCTTCATTCGTGATCGGTTCTTTGACTTCAAAAGTGGCCCAGTGAGTCGAACCGAGGCCGTTAACCATCGCCCAGCCATTACCGGACGCAGGCGCTTTTCCATCAATCGCGGTGGCAATCGCATAACCATCTTGGGCTTTGTCGGCAAGCGCCTTTTCCAGCTTCACGGCTTTGGCCGTTTTGGGTTCTGCTTTCGGTGCGGCTGTGACAGAAAACTCACTCAACACAAAGTTACCGTTCTTCGCACGTCCTGGTCCTTTACCGGGAAGTTTTTCGTCAGACAGAACTTCCAAACGGACTCCGGTAATGTTGGTCGCTTCCGTCTCGGCGACGATTGTATAAGTCCCTTTACCATTTTTCCCAGAAACGAAAATCGAAAGGTCGTCCCGTTTTTCAAACTCGGCCCCCATGGAGGAATTCATTTCTACTGGGTCAAGCAGTGTCCAAGTAGTTGTGTCTTGTTTGGCTTCCCACGCAGCTAGTTTTGCGGGAAGTGTTTCTTCGTAAGTTTTGAGTTTTGCTTCTGCTGCGGCAATACGGTCTTCCCGCTGCTTGGTTTTCTTAGCGACTTCTTCAGCGGTAGTCGCTTTGTATTCATCAATCTTTTGTTGAGCGACTGTCATCATCTGTTGACGTTTCGCTTCGAGTTTCGGCTTGGTCTCTGCCCACCAATTTTCTCGCTCTTTCAATTTATGTTGAAGAGCAAGATGGTCGGGGTCGATCTCCTGCATCGATTTCAAAGTTGCTGCAACTTCTGATTCGGTGGCAGGACGATTAAGAATTCGCAGGAAGATTTCGTTGATCAACTTCTGATCGTCGGCCACTGCTTTGACCAGTTTGTGTAGATCGTTATTCCCATCAACAATGGCATCCGCAATCGTCGGGCCACTGATGAGTGCCATGACGGGACCGAGTTGGACTTCGTTAGTACGTTCGCATTCGCAGGAACTTTCTCGCGGCGGACGACCGAACGTATTCAGGAATCCGCCCGGAATTTTGATACTGACATCGGGGAGCTCGGCAGCGCGAGTACCGGGTGGAACGCCGGGAATCTTTGTCTGAGCTCCAACGGATCGATAAACCGTGTCATACAACACTTCTGCCGGTAATCGTCGGGCAAGAGCATGCGAGTAGTTGATTTTGTCGTCTGCGTTCCAGCGATTTTGTTCAACGGAAAGCTGGTAGGTTCGCGAATTACAAATCAACTTGATCACATGCTGAATATTGAACCCACTTTGAATGAATTCCGCTTCGAGATAATCAAGTAGCTCGGGATTTGTCGGGGGGTTACCGGCACGAATATCGTCAATTGGCTCGATGATTCCGATGCCAAACATGTATCCCCACAATCGATTGACATAACTGCGGGCAAAATATTGGTTGTCGGGTGATGTCATCCACTCCGCGAGTTGTTGACGACGAGTGGCTGATTCGGGCGCCTTGTAAACGGCTTCATAGGGAAACTCAGGAGCGGTTATTTCGCCGGTTCGGTCATGTTTGATTTCTCCTTCGGGTTTATCATAAACCACTTCATAAAGTGGCTTGGCTCCTTCAACCGCCGTTCCTCCAATGTTCCCTTTTTCGTTGGGGTCACGTTTCAAGCCAACTTGCGCAAAGAACGCGGCTGTCTCGTAATATTGGTCTTGAGTCCATCGCTCAAACGGATGATCGTGACACTTGTTGCAGTTGAAACGAACTGCCAAAAATAGATGGGTTGTGTTTTCCATCGTATCCGCCGGATCGCGAAGAATTTTATAGTAGGAGGTTGCCGGGTTCTCTTTGTTGGAACCACCGGCGGTCACCACCTCGGTCACAAATTGATCATAAGGAGTGTTTTTCTCAATATGATCTCGTATCCATTTTCGATAAGCGACCGCCCCCGGACGCCCCAGATACTTCCCATTCACTTGCAACAGGTCGGCCCATTTGTTGGTCCAAAATTCAATGTATTCTTTGCTTCCGACCAATTGGTCGATTAACGCGGCCCGTTTGACTTGGATGTCAGTGGCGTTTGCCATGAATGCTCGAACTTGATCGGCGGTGGGAGGGACTCCGGTGAGATCGAGATAGATACGACGAATGAATTCTGTATCGGTTGATAAGCCTGAAGGCTGAATCTTCATCCGTTGCCATTTGGAGGCCGTTAATTCGTCGATGCGACTCCACGTTTCCGGTTGTTGCCAGACAAACCCTTCGCGGTCTCCCATGACGGTTAAAGTGGTTGCGGCGTAAGCACCTTCAAAGCGGCACAACACAGGCGATTCACCACGACGAAGAGCGGTCATGATTCCAAATTTGTTCACGGCGGCGATTTCAGTATCTCCACTGATGATGAAGGCTTCCTGAGTCACATCGCGCTGAGAACCGTCCTGATAATGCGCCAGAACACGGACTTGCTGCTTCTGTCCAATCTCCTGGACAACGGGATTTTCAGGGGTGACTGTGATTTTGGCAACACGTGAGGATGATCGATTAAGTTGAGCACCGTCGGTAATCCAGTTACGAATGATTTCATAATAGGGCTCACCAGGCTGCATCAATTGGTTACCAACGTGTGGCACGCTGCCTGTCCCTTTCAGCAACATCAAACTGTTATCGGGAGAGGCCAGATTGACACGTCGAGAGCCGTGGTCATCAGTCAGAGCACGAACATCGTAAATCGCGTCGTATCCTCGCAATGAAAGTTTGAAACCGTTTTTACCATCCTTGGAACCGTGACATGTTCCTTGATTACAGCCCAGTCGCGTGAGCACAGGATTCACATCCCGAATGTAATCGACTTTCTCTTCTTGCTTGGCTGTGGCAACCGTAACGGGGATCGCTGCCGAATGACCTGCTATCGAAATACCAAGTGTTGCCTCACCAGTTTTGACAGGTCGCACAACTCCTGAAGCACCCACGGTGGCAACATCGGTCGAGAGTGTCAGCTTGGCTTGACGAGTCAGGTCGGTGGTCGAACCATCATCTAATATTCCCGTCACCAGAATTTGCGAATAAGCGAAACTGCTGGTCAATGTAATTTGGGCCGGTTCGACAACTAATTTGGTGACTGAGCGACCTTTCGGAAGACGCTCACTCGTGAGATCGGTCGGTTCGGGAGCCGCCAACTGAGCAATTCCCATTTCCATCATCGTCTGCGAATCTTTGCTGATGGGAGCTGGCTCGAAAGTCTGTGTGATGTTTCCTGTGGCCGGATCGATCAAGCGAATCTTGCCATCACCGCCTGCTGCCGCTAAAGATTTACCACCAGGATGGAAAGCAACTGCGTACATTGATGATTCGCTGACCGCGGATCGCGAAATCAGTTTTACGTCTTTTGAGTTATATTCTTCAATCTTTTTGCGTTCTTCAGCATTCCATTGTTGAGCGCGTTTTTCATGGATTTTTTTGATGTCATCAGGCAGCGAACTATCAAACTCGTAAGAGTAAACCTGCACTTCACCGGAACCATCGAGACTATTGCAAGCTGCAATCATTTTTCCGTCAGCACTTACGTCGAGTCCAAAAATGCGCCCACCGATCTCAGGCATCACGCGAATGAGGTTAGCATCATCGCCGATGACACGTTTCGTGAGTCGTTCCATACGATACACTTTGGCGATGCCGTCGGAACCACCCACAACGATCTCATCACGTTCGGGATGGCGGGCAATCGCCTGCACTCCACCTTTCAACGCGCCGGGAGTAATTGAGGTGATGTTATCGACAAATCGTTCTGTCGCCACTTCGATCAATTTGACCGTCATATCGCGTCCGACCGATGCCAGATGCTCTCCATCTGTCGAGAAAATGGTTCCTAACGACCAGTCGCTGTGAGCTCCCTGAAACAGTTTTTCTTCACCGGTTTCCGCATCAATCGCTCGAACGGAATTATCGGTACAGCCGAAGGCAATCAGTTTGCCATCGGGAGACCAGCTACCGCCATAGACGGTGTCATACGTGACCGGAGTCGAGACGAGCAGTTTTTGATCGGCAACATCCCAAACTTGAATTTCTCCCATTCGTCCGGGAAGTCCGCCAGTGACTGCTAGTTTTTTGCCATCAGGAGAAAACGCGACGGACTGAATTTTTGCAGAGACACCAATAAGTCTTCCGACACGTTCGGAACCGTCCCCTTTGAACAACAATACTTCGTGGAATCCACCAATGGCCAGCAGACTACCATCGGGAGAAAAATCGAGAGACGTAATGACTGGCTGGCGTGTATAGACGGGAGGGTGGTCCCTATCGTAACGCTGTTTGGCAGAAGCGGGCGTATCGTCCTTCGCACCCTCTTTGATCCACTGAGTGATGATCTTAATGTCGTTGCCGATCAGTGGGTCGGCCTTCTTGGGCATCAACGCTTCACCATCGGTTGGGGTGATTTGTTCGATCAGATAGCTTTCTTCCGGCTTGCCGGGAACAACGGCAGCGAGTCCACTTTCTCCGCCATCGAGCAATTTCTGGAAGTCGGTCATCACGTAATCGCCGAGCGATTTAGCCGGTTGGTGACAACCGTGGCAATTCGCCTGCAAGATCGGACGAACCTGATTGTAGAAACTGGTTTCAGGTTGTGAGTTTGCCTCGTCTGCCGCGAAAACGAAATTTCCGCACACAGAAACCAACAACGCCAAACAACAAACCAAAGTGTGGTGGACACGCATGGAAGAGACTCCCAGTCTTCGATCAATCATCGTCGTGGACGATTCCAACTCAGCAGGCGAAGACAATAGACTCACGACGGCAACGACAATTTCATTGTCAATGCGTATGCAAGTTGGGGTGTTCCCGGTTGTCATTCTGCCCTGCCGACGAGTTGAGATTCGCCACAGGTCTATCAGGACAACGCCGGTCCAACCATTCCTTCGGGAGTGGGGGTAGCTTCACCGTGTGCGAAGCAGGCGGGATGCCGATGTTCTTCCGGCCCACGGAAGCTCAGCGGCATATGGTATTATAGATCGCCTTTTCGTGAGATCTCAAGAAAATTCCGGGCTAGAAGAAGGTAGAATCTCCATCGAGCCTGATTATCCCGTATTTTCATCAGAGTTTAGAAATTGCTATGTATCCTGAAAATATCGGCGATCAATCGAGCATATCCGGCGGGATTTCGCCGTTCTCCATCGCTTCCATCATGGCGGCTTCTTCAGGAGACAGGTTCCGCTCGATGACATAATTGCCGTTCGACCATCGATATAAATCGACCTCTCGGCAGCGTTTGGAGCAGAATGGGAACTGGTCCTCCTGCTTTGATGACTTCATCTTCTTGTCACAGATGGGGCAGCTTTGTGGTTGAATCATCCCAGTCAGTCTTTCTCGGCTTTCTTCAATGATTGCTTATCACAGATTATCGAAGAAGCAGATCGACATTCAAGATATTTTTATCATTCTCTACGATCACCTGTTCCCACTTCGGGCTCAGAAAAGAGTAACTTGCTCTAGTCTGTTTTTTTTGTGGCTGACGAGCTTTTATTGCCTGAATCACTACTCTTCGATTCTGATTTCGATTCTGACTTAGTCGCCGACGATTGATCTTTCTTATCAGCGGCAGCCCCTTTTTTGTAGGAGTCACTGCGATAATCGGTTTGATAAAAGCCGCTGCCTTTGAACAGAATGCCCGCACCGGGGCCAATGACACGACGTGCTTTCCGAGATTTACACTCCGGGCACGACTTCACAGCGTCGGCGGTGATCGACTGAAACAGTTCCCACTCATGTTCGCATTTATCACATTTGTAGTCGTAGGTTGGCATCGCACGAAATCCTGTGTTTCAAAAGGAAGATTATTCGACGGGAGGACCGCTGGAAACAATGACCTTACTCGGGCGAATCACGCGGTCGTGCATCTGCCAACCGGTTTCGACCTCTTGAACGATTTGCATTGGCTCATGATCGGGAGACGGGACTTGTTGCAGCGCTTCGTGTCTGTTGGGATCGAATGTTTCATCGAATGTCGTGATTTTTTCCACCCCAAAGCGACCAAGCGTTTCTTCAAAGGATTGCTTCACCATCTGTAATCCTTTGAGAAGCTCTTCCAAATTTCCCGAAGTCGCACCCGCATCCTGAGCACGACTCAAATTGTCGAGCGTTGGAAGAAGTTCTGACACCAACGGCGCAACTGCATATTGACGAATTTGGTCGGCTTCACGCATCAAACGCTTGCGGACGTTGTCCAGCTCGGCTTGTGCTCGTAATGCACGATCCGCTTGCGTATCTCGCTCTTCAATAGCCTCTGCCAACTGTTGTTCGACAGTTGGTTCGTTACCAGATTCTTCCGCCGTCTCTTCTGAGGATGCGGTCGATTCGTCGGCGGGCATTTCGGAATTCTGTGGTTCGGTCTGGTCAGTCATAGTTCTTCTCGATTGTTGAACCTGCGAGTACTTTATTCTTCGCCGGTGAAATAAGACTTCAATTCTTCAAACCAGGTTTTGCGGTGTGGCGTCACTTCGGTATGTTCCAATTCTGCCAATTCTCGCAGAACACGTTCCTGTTCTTCGCTCAGTTTCTTGGGAACTTCAATTTTGACTTCGACATGCAAATCCCCCACCCGACCACTGCGCAATTCAGGAAGACCTTTGTTTCTCAGACGGAACATATGGTTCGGTTGTGTGCCTGCGGGAATTGTGAGTGTGTCTTTACCATCGAGAAGCGGGATTTCAATATCGGCACCGAGGACGGCTTGTGTATAAGTAATCGGAGCTCGACAGACGAGATGATTACCTTGTCGCTCAAACATTGAGTGTGATTTGACCTGTACATCAACGTAGAGATCTCCTCTCGGTGCTCCGGGAGTTCCCGGTTCTCCTTCACCACGCAGACAAAGTTGCATGCCGTCTTCGACACCGGCAGGAACGGCTACATCAAGTTTGACATCCTGCCGCTCAAATCCTGATCCACGACAGTCATCACATTTGTCGCGAACGATTTTTCCTTCCCCGTTACAGGCCGGACATGTCGTTTGCATACGGAAGAAGCCTTGAGATTTGACAACCGCTCCCTGCCCGTCGCAATAATCACAGGTGGCGGGTGAAGTGCCCGGCTTCGCTCCGCTTCCCTCGCAACTTGAACAATGTTCGTTTCGTTTCAGCTTGATTTCTTTTTTGCAGCCTTCGGCAACTTCGTTGAGATTGACGGTCACTTTCGTACGGACATCATTCCCCCGACGGCCGCGTGTACCCGAAGAGCGACGGCGACCGCCTCCTCCACCGCCAAACATGTCGCCAAAAATATCTCCGAAATGATCGAAGATATCGTTCATATCGGTGAAACCAGCGCCACCACCGCTTCGCCCGCGCAGTCCTTCGTGTCCGTGCTGATCGTAAACCTGGCGTTTACTGGAATCGCTCAAAACTTCGTAGGCCTCTGCGGCTTCTTTGAAGCGTTCGGCAGCATCGGGATCATCCGGGTTGCGATCCGGGTGATTGGCGACTGCGAGTTTCTTGTAAGACTTTTTGATTTCCACCTCGGTGGAAGTTCGGGAGACTCCGAGAACCTCGTAGTAGCACCGCTTGGTTGCCATCGGACTCATCTCTCTGTCCTCCCACTCGAATCGTCCCAGCCGATCACGCTCGACCGATCAGATTGCGTTGGGGATAGGTCTTTTGCGAATGAAGCGAGCCGCTCTGTTGAACGGCCCGCTTCCGCAATCTCAAATTGATAACATCGCGACGTGAGTCACGCTTGAATACATTTATCGAACCGCGCCTTCGACCGATTTCTTGTCGTGACCTTCACCATCATCGGTGCGGGTGACAAGAACCTGAGTCGTCAGCATTAAACCGGCAATCGAAGCTGCGTTCGACAGAGCATTTTTGACAACTTTCGCAGGATCAATGATTCCGCGTTTGAACATGTCGTCGTACTCTCCCGTACTGGCATCAAAACCGACGTTCTGATCTTTATTGAGGACTTCGTCAGCAATGACGGCTCCATCAAGGCCGCAGTTCGATGCGATTTGTCGAATTGGACCTTGCAGGGCACGAGCGACAATCTGGACACCGATCTTTTCGTCACCTTTTCCTTTGACGGCTTTGACGACTTCTATCGCACGAAGTAAAGCAACTCCACCACCGGGCAGAATTCCTTCTTCCACAGCAGCGCGAGTTGCGTGCAATGCGTCTTCCATCCGAGCTTTGGTTTGCTTCATCTCAGCTTCGGTGGCAGCACCGACAGAAATGATCGCAACTCCACCAGTAATCTTGGCGAGTCGTTCCTGGAATTTCTCTCGGTCGTAATCACTATCGGTTTTTTCGATGTGATCACGAATCTGTTGGACACGCTTTTGAATCTCGTTCGCGTCGCCAGCACCTTCGACAATCGTTGTCGAGTCTTTGGTGACTTCGACATTCTTGGCTTGACCGAGTTGATCCAACTCGACGGAGTCAAGTTTGATTCCCAAGTCTTCAGAAATCAATTGTCCGCCGGTCAGCACAGCGATATCGCCGAGCATGGACTTTCGACGATCTCCGAATCCCGGTGCTTTCACGGCACAGACATTAAGAACACCACGCAGCTTGTTGACGACAAGCGCTGTGAGTGCTTCTCCTTCGATGTCTTCCGCAATAATCAAAAGGGGTTTGCCTGTCTGAGAAATTTTCTCCAGCAACGGAATCAAATCCCGCAGGTTTGAGATTTTTTTCTCGAAGATCAGGATGTAACAATCCTGCAAGACGGATTTCATGTCTTCTGCGGAAGTCACGAAGTAAGGAGAGATGTAACCTTTTTCGAATTGCATTCCTTCTGCGAATTCGAGAACTGTTTCGGAACTCTTCCCTTCTTCAACAGTGATAACACCATCACGCCCGACTTTTTCCATCGCATCGGCAATCATGTTGCCAATGGCCAAGTCGTTGTTTGCCGAAATGGCTCCGACTTGAGCGATTTCTTCTTTGGATTCAACCGGCTTGACGATTGATTCGAGGTAGGCAACAGCCGCATCGACGGCTTTGTCGATTCCACGACGAACAACAGTGGGATTGGCTCCCAATGTAATCCCCCGAAGCCCTTCGCTGTAGATCGAGCGAGCAAGGACAGTTGCCGTTGTCGTTCCGTCACCAGCGGTATCGCTGGTTTTAGTAGCCACTTCGTTGACCAGTTTGGCCCCCATGTGCTGGAACGGGTCTTCGAGTTCGACTTCCTTACTGACAGTCACGCCGTCTTTAGTAACGACTGGATTGCCGAAGCTTTTATCAATAATGACGTTCCGGCCTGTTGGTCCCATGGTTGAGGCAACCGCTTTGGCCAGCGTATCGACACCCTTCTTAAGTTGGAGGCGGGCAGGATCGTCAAACAGTAATTGTTTCGCCACTGTGAGGTACTCCTCGTTGTGCATTGTGATGAATTGTCAGTGTTCTCGGTAATACTGGTGGCTTGTCCGCCAGTGGAACTTGCTTAAAGCCCTCAGTCGATGACTTTGGCGAGGATGTCAGATTCACGCAGAATTTTGACTTCCACACCTTCGACTTCGATGTCGGTTCCACCATACTTGCCGAACAACACCTGATCGCCAACTTCCAAACCGGTTGGAGAATGCTCACCCGTTTCCAGAAGGCGTCCTGGACCGACAGCAAGGACTTCACCACGCTGAGATTTTTCTTTCGCTGCATCGGGGAGGACAATTCCTCCAGCAGTCACTTCTTCGGCCTCAACAGGCTTCACGACAACACGGTCATCAAGCGGTTTTAAGTTCATGGTAGGTCACTCCAGATTGATTCTATTATGTAATGATTCGGGCCTTATCGACCCGGAATTGTTGGTTTTGTAAATGAACAGTGGAAATGATTTACATCATTCCGGGCATGCCGCCCATTCCACCCATGCCGGGCATTCCTCCGCCCATGCCGCCCATCCCAGGCATTCCACCACCCATGCCGCCCATTCCACCCATATCGTGGTGGTGATCGTCATGGTGATCGTCACCTTCTTCGACAGGTTCATCGACGATAATACAGTCGGTGGTCAACAGTAGCGATGCGACGCTGACCGCGTTTTGAAGAGCGGAGCGAACAACTTTCGCAGGATCGACCACGCCGAATTCAAGCATGTCGCCATACTTGTCGTTTAACGCGTCGTATCCGTAGTTTTTGCCTTTTTGTTTCTTGATGTTGTTTGCGACAACCGCACCATCGAGACCGGCGTTTTCGGCGATCTTGCGACAAGGCATTTCGAGAACACTTTGCACTAAAGCGACACCAAGTTTCTCGTCACCTTTTAACTTGAAGTCGTCCAGACCGGCCGCACAACGCAGCAAAGCGACTCCACCGCCAGGAACAATTCCTTCTTCAACGGCTGCACGTGTTGCACTGAGTGCATCGTCAATCAGGTCTTTACGTTCCTTCATTTCGGTCTCAGTAGCGGCTCCCACGTTGATCTGTGCGACACCACCAGCCAGCTTGGCAAGTCGTTCTTGCAACTTTTCACGATCATAATCGCTATCGGTTTGATCAATTTCGCGACGGATCAGTTCGGCACGACCTGAAATCGCTTTTTTGCTGCCGCCACCTTGCACAACAATGGTGTTGTCGGCGTCGATATGAATCTTCTTGGCAGTACCAAGATCAGAAATTTCGACATTTTCGACTTTGATTCCCAAGTCTTTGAAAATCGCTTTTCCACCAGTCAGAACGGCAATGTCTTCGAGCATCGCTTTACGACGATCACCGTAACCGGGGGCTTTGACAGCCGCGATATTCAGAATCCCTCGCAACTTGTTGACGACGAGAGTCGCCAATGCTTCGCCTTCAATATCTTCTGCAATGATCAGCAAAGGCTGACCGCTTTCAGAGATTTTTTCGAGCAAAGGGACAAGTGTTTTGGCATTGCTGATCTTCTCTTCGAGGATCAGGATTTTGCAATTCGACAGTTCGACGGTTTGCTTCTCTTCATTGGTAACGAAGTGAGGTGAGAGATAGCCTCTCTCAAACTGCATCCCTTCGACCAAATCAACGTAGGTTTCGGTTCCCCGACCTTCTTCAACCGTGATTACGCCATCCTTGCCAACTTTGATCAAAGCATCGGCGAGAATTTTTCCGATGGTCGGGTCGTTGTTTCCAGCAATAGTAGCAACAGTCTCAATGGCCTTCTTGTCGTCTGCTTTGACGGCTTTGGAAAGCTTTTTGAGTTGTTCGATGACTTCGGTGACGGCTTTTTGAGCACCTCGAGTCATCGCCATGGGGTCAGCCCCAGTGGCAATGTATTTCAGACCGGCACGATAAATCGCTTCCGCCAGCACTGTCGCTGTTGTGGTTCCATCGCCGGCGACGTCATTCGTTCGCGAGGCGACTTCTTTAATCAATTGGACTCCCATGTTTTCATAGGAGTCTTCCAGTTCAATGTCTTCCGCAACGGTGACGCCGTCTTTAGTCACCTTGGGAGCTCCCCAACCTTTGTCGAGAACAGCATTACGACCACGGGGGCCGAGAGTGCTGGAGACAGCTTTGGAGAGTTTGGAGGCTCCGCTCAGGAGACTTGCACGGGCATCGTCGTCAAAGGTCAGCAGTTTAGCCACGTTGTATCCTCTGCTTTGGTGTCAGGCCCAGTTATGTCAATTCGTCGTTTCCGCCATTGGAAACGCTCGGGTCAATTATGATTGATTCGCTCCCCGTCGTTTTGACGGTGTATAGCGAGTCAAGGATTGAAAATGCAATCACTGTGCCATACATTTGCATGTCGTTGTAATTGTCTATTATCAATGGCTTTATGGTTTCTCAGAAAACTGAGAGAGTCCTCGCGACTGTCAAGTTGGCAGAACAGAGTACTGCAAACTAAGACGACTGCCAGATCCAGTATTCACTCAACGCACATCAATCACGTTTGAGCTCAGGAGGCATCTGAATATAAGGGCCCTGCTTGCTGGAGAAGAGTTGACCGATACGCTATAAAACATTCCATACCAACACTTTTCCGTGCGAGACAGATCGGTTTTATAGATGTCTGCGGGTGAAACACAACTCAAAATCGGCGTTCCCACTGAGACATTCCCAGGCGAAACGCGCGTTGCATTGGTCCCTGCGGCCATCAAACCCCTTGCGAAAGCCGGGTTTGAACTGGTTCTCCAGAAGGGAGCCGGCTTCGCTGCCGGCTTTACTGATGAAGAATATCGAACAGCGGGAGCTTCGATTGTTGACTCACGGGACGAGGTCTTCGCTCAGGCCGATGTCATCGCCTGTGTGCGAGCGGGTGGTGCGAATGTTGAAGCAGGAAGCGATGATCTCTCGCGATTGAAGCCGGGACAAGTGTTGATCGGTCACCTCGATCCACTCAGTCACCCTGATCAAATCACCAAACTGGCCGAACAGAAAATCGATGCGTATTCGCTCGAACTGTTGCCACGAATCACTCGCGCCCAGAGTATGGATGTGCTCTCATCAATGGCAACCATCGCGGGTTACAAACTCGTACTTCTTGCCGCCAATGAACTGCCTCGGATGTTTCCAATGATGATGACGGCTGCCGGAACGGTTAAGCCGGCCCGCGTCTTTGTGATGGGGGCAGGAGTTGCCGGGTTGCAGGCGATTGCCACCGCGAAACGATTGGGATCAGTCGTTTATGCCTACGATGTTCGCCCTGTGGTGAAGGAGCAAGTCGAGTCGGTTGGTGGCAAGTTCATCGAACTCGATCTCGAAACCGAACAAGCCGAAGGCAAAGGTGGTTACGCGAAAGAAATGGGCGAAGAGTTTCTTCGCAAACAACGAGAAGCGATGAAAAAGGTGATCGCCGAGAGTGATGTGGTCATCACAACGGCTGCGATTCCGGGTCGGAAAGCGCCGATTCTTGTGACCGAAGATATGGTCACCGCATTAAAGCCGGGCTCGGTGTTGATTGACCTGGCTGCCGAACGCGGAGGAAACTGCGAACTGACAAAGGCGGGAGAAACGGTTGAAATCAACGGCGTGAAAATCATGGGGCCGGTCAACTTGCCAGCCTTGGTGCCTTATCATGCCAGTGAGATGTACTCGAAAAACGTACAAACATTCCTGCTCCATTTGCAGAAGACCGGACTCCATCAACCCGATATCACCGATGAAATCGTACGTGACACATTGCTGACGCGTGAGGGAGATGTCGTCAATGCTCGAATCCGCGAAGCACTTGGCTTGGAACCATTGAATCCTCCCGAGCCAGAAGAACCACCTGCCGTTGAGCAGTCAGTTGCCGAAGATCAAAAAACGTCTGAAAATCATTCAGAGGAAAACTCTGAATCTCATACCGGGGAGGAGACTGAATCGTGAACCTGTCTCAAATACTGATTCTGGCCAAAGAGACTCAGGCCACGGAATCGATGACAAACGCTGCCGGTAGTGGGAGTCATTTGATTCTACTCATCACCGTTTTTGTCTTGGCCGTGTTTATTGGTTTTGAAATCATCACCAAGATTCCTCCCACGTTGCACACGCCGCTCATGTCGGGATCAAATGCTATTTCGGGAATTACGCTTGTGGGTGCGTTGCTGACAGCACTTGCTGGTGAACCGTTTCTGGTGCGTATTTTCGGGACGTTGGCCATCATCCTTGCCACCATGAATGTTGTGGGTGGTTTTCTTGTGACGCATCGCATGCTGGGCATGTTCAGGAAGAAGGGTTAAATCTGTGAATTCGACCTGGATTGACCTCAGTTATCTCGTTGTGATCGTCCTGTTCATTTTTGGACTCAAAGGACTGACACATCCTCGGTCAGCCGTGCGTGGCAACATGCTCGGCTCGCTCGCCATGTTCTTGGCGGTTGTCGTCACATTGTTTGCGACTGAGCAATTTGACTGGACATTGATCGTAATTGGTATTGCGATTGGTACGGTTGCCGGTTGCTACTTGGCGTACACGATTCAGATGACGGCAATGCCTCAATTGGTTGCGCTTTTCAATGGTTTTGGCGGCTTGGCTTCTGTGTTGGTTGCAGGGGCATACTTGATGATTGTGGTGGATGATTCTCCGCAAGCATCGGTCTTGATTGCGACCGCAGTTTCCGGCTTGATTGGTGCGGTGACGTTTACCGGATCAATCATCGCGTTCGCGAAACTACAGGGACTCAAATTCATTAAGGACATTCGCTTTAGCGGACAAAAACTGCTGAACTTGGGGTTATTTCTTGCCGGATTGTTCTTCGCGTTTCTGGTCTTCAAACAGCCCGAACATGCCATCTTTTACTATTGGTTAATGGTGGCGTTTTCTCTGGGGTTGGGAATCTTTTTGGTCATCAGTATTGGCGGTGCCGATATGCCAGTGGTGATTGCCTTGTTGAACTCGTATTCAGGCTTAGCGGCAGCCGCAACGGGGTTTGTGCTCGAAAATAATCTGCTCATTGTTGCGGGTTCTCTCGTTGGTGCCTCGGGACTCATTTTGACGCAGATCATGTGCGTCGCCATGAATCGTTCACTGGGAAATGTTTTGTTCGGCAAGCTACAACCCACTGGCGGTGATGGGCCAGATGCTGCTGTTGTGTATGCTAATGTGAAATCGACCTCGGCTGACGAAGTTGCCATGATGCTGGAAGTCGCATCGCGTGTTGTGATTGTTCCCGGTTACGGGATGGCGGTGGCTCAAGCTCAGCATGCGGTGAGTGATCTCAGTGATTATTTGACCGAGCATGATGTCACCGTTGAGTTCGGAATCCATCCGGTCGCAGGTCGAATGCCGGGTCATATGAACGTGCTTCTTGCGGAAGCCGATATTCCCTACGAACAACTCAAAGAGATGGACATTATCAATCCGACTTTTGAGCAAACCGATGTCGTGATTGTTGTTGGTGCGAACGACGTCGTGAATCCTGATGCTCAGAATGATCCGAACAGTCCTATTTCGGGAATGCCAATTTTGGAAGTCCATAAAGCCCGCACCGTGGTTGTCATCAAACGATCATTGAGCCCGGGTTTTGCCGGTGTCCCGAATCCTCTGTTTGCTGCCGATAATTCCTTGATGCTGTTTGCCGATGGTCGCGAAGCGGTCGTCGATATCCTGGCTGCTTTAAGAGAGGGGTGATTCAGTTTGGAGTCGCCGCTGATTGTTTTTGATGTGGGTAACAGCCGATTGAAGGCAGGTTTGTTCGACCGCGCCGACGATTCAGTCCTACCCAGTTATCACGCTTGCCATACTCAGGATGTCTCGCAGCCACTGGAAGCCGCTGTTCTCCTCAAATGGGTTCAGGAGTTTGATAAGCCAGTGCCTGCCATCGCCACCGGTTCGTCACCGGGAGGTGTCGAGACTCTCATTCTCGATTGGTCCTTAACGTCTATAGCTGTTCCAGTTGCATTACGAGATCGAAATCTCTTGGGTGTTGAGACGAATGTCACTTTCCCTGAGAAGGTTGGTGTCGACCGATTACTCAATGCAATGGCCGCCAATCAACTTCGTCGGGCGGGACAAGCCGCGTTAGTGGTCGACTCGGGGACCGCGACTACAATAGATATTGTTGACGAGAATGGGGTCTTTCAAGGAGGGGCTATACTCCCCGGCCTCCGGCTCTCGGCAAACGCCTTGCATCGCTACACACAACTTTTGCCATTAATTCCCCTGGAAGAACTACAGTCGGACACTAAAGGACCGGTCGGCAAAGAAACACGAGAAGCAATTCGTAGCGGGTTGTACTGGGGACAGATCGGTGCGATTCGCGAATTGACTGATCGTATTTCGAGAGAATACCCTCAAGCAGCTCGCCTGCTCACCGGAGGTGGTGCGGCACTTTTCGCAGAGGAGCTCCAGGATTTTGAAATGGCCCCCAATTTGTCACTCCGGGGATTTGCGTTGCTCGCGAAAGATTTGCTGCATTGATTACAATTTTACGATGGCTTCATTCGCTTCTGAAAAGTCACTCATTGCGATCATCGAAAGGGTCGATTAACCTGTGAGTATCCGCGAAATTGAAGACACTGCATTCTATTAACAATTATTGCCACCGTCGGAGAATGAGATGGCCAAACCGCTTGATATGCGTCGTGTGGTGAGTGTGATTCTGGGTGGAGGAAAAGGGACTCGCCTCTTTCCTCTCACACAATTTCGCTCCAAGCCTGCGGTTCCATTGGCCGGTAAATATCGTCTGATCGATATTCCCATCTCGAACTGCTTGAACAGCCGTATCAACTCCATCTATCTACTCACACAGTTTAATTCTGTGAGCTTGCATCGTCACATTCGCCAAACGTATTCGTTCGATCATTTTAACGGCGGGTTTGTGGAAATTCTGGCAGCGCAGCAGACACTGGAAGGGACAGACTGGTACCAGGGAACTGCGGATGCCGTGCGTAAAAACATTCGTTATCTCGAACAACATGGCATCGAGTATGTATTGATTCTTTCCGGCGATCAGCTTTATCGCATGGATTATCACAAGATGTTGCAGACGCATGTCGAATCCGGTGCCGAGGTGACGATTGCCGGACTTCCCGTAGATCGGGAAGATGCCAAGTCGTTTGGTATCATGAAACTGGATGACACCGGTCGTGTGCTCGGTTTCAAAGAGAAACCACAAACGGATGAAGAGATGGACGACGTGCGTATGCCTCCCGAGTTCTTCGATTCTCAAGGAATCGAAAGTAAAGGCCGAGATAGCCTCGCCAGCATGGGCATCTATCTATTCAATCGAGATAAGCTTTTGGAACTGTTAAAAACAACCGACCACGAAGACTTCGGAAAAGAGGTATTCCCGGCGTGTATCGATTCCACTCACGTTCAGGTCCATATGTTCGATGGATATTGGGAAGACATTGGGACCATTAAATCGTTCTATCAGGCAAATCTTGATTTGGCGAGCGAAGAACCTCCGTTCGAGTTTGTGATTGAAAAGGAGCCGATCTATACTCGCGCACGTTTTCTGGCTCCCACCAAGCTCAACGAAACGACCGTCAGTCGTTCGTTACTCGCAGACGGCTGTATCATTGGCAAAGGGACTGTTATCGAAAATAGTGTCATCGGCTTGCGATGTCGTATCGGTGACAATGTCACGATCAAGAATTCAATTGTGATGGGGGCAGACTTCCATGAATCTCCCGGCGAGCTCGCCGCCATGCATAAGCGTGGTGACATCCCAGTCGGAATTGGAGATGGTTCGCACATCGAGAATGCCATTATCGACAAGAATTGTCGAATCGGAAAAAATGTGAAACTGATTGCCGGTGATGATCAGCCCGAAACCGATGATCGCGGCGTTGTTCATTTACGTGATGGAATCGTGGTGACCGAACGCGGCGCCTTGCTGAATGATGGTTGGACACTATAAATCAATTGTCATCTTAATTGACACCTCTATTAATACTTACCTCGCAGTCGGCCCACCGACAAACAGGACTATCACTCATGGAAATCGACTTGGTTAGCGTCATCTCACGTTGGGCACACATCGGTACGGTCATCGTGCTCATTGGTGGATCGGCCTTCATGCGATTGGCTTTGATGCCTGCCGCTGCCGAACTTCCCGACGATCAACATCAGGCGCTCAAAGAGAAAGTCTTCGCTCGCTGGCGCAAGATTGTCGGCATGGGAATCGGTTTGATCCTGATTAGCGGACTGTACAATTACGTAACAGCAATTCCGCTTCACAAAGGACAACCTCTCTACCACGCCCTCATTGGCACCAAGATGATCTTGGCGTTTGTCGTCTTCTTCTTGGCATCGGCTCTCACGGGACGGTCAGAGAAATTTGAACCGATGCGTCAGAACTCAAAGAAATGGCTGGGGATTCTCTTGCTCCTGGCAGCGATTATTGTTGGCATATCCGGGTTTGCAAAGGTCGCCATCCCGATGGTGGAAGCCTCCGAAAGCACCGTTGAAGCACCTGCCGAATAACGGCTGTCTGAGGATGTTCAGCCTTCAAACCAGATTAACACGGATTTGAAGCAAGGCGTTTTCGACCGAGGGTCGGTTGATTTTGGTACGAGAACATTGGCCTCCGGGTAATACATTAATGCATTGCCGGCTCTGATCTTTTTCCACGCCCTCACTTCGATGTTAGGCAGGTTGCCTTCATCGCTATAAACAGTCACCCGCTGTCGATCATTGAGCCCCAGTGAGGCGACATCATCGGGATGCAGTAGCACGACATCGCGTGCATCGATACCACGATAGAGATCGTACTCTTCGTAGACGACTGTATTGAACTGTCCTTCGCTGCGGACCGTCATCAAGCGCACGCAATTTTCGCGTTGATGGGGAGCGGGTAGTTCGTGTGTTCGTAACTTGGCTTTGCCATCTGCGGTGGCAAATTCGGGGTCGTGGAATGTTCGACCGGCGATCTGAAACTCTTCCTTGGTTTCCTCAATCTGCTTGATTTTTTCGAATCCCGGAATGATCTCTGCGATTGCTTCACGAATACGACTCGTGTTTTCCATGTCGGACCAATCAACGGGGCTCTCCGGGAGAACACGATTGGCAATATGAGAAATGACTTCGACTTCACTCTTCGGACCAACAAGTCGGGCAGGGCCGCCATCACTGACCCGGACATAATTAAACATCGATTCTTGTGTCGTCGGTTGGGGCTCTTCGTCGCGAGCCAATACCGGCAGAATGAGTGTTTCTTTCGCCGTTCCCCAAGCGTGACCCGTATTCAATGTCGTGTTCATATACACTAACAGATCCAGTTTCTGGAGAGCTTCCGCCGCATAGTTTGAAGCCGGGTTTGATCCGTACAGGTTCCCTCCTAAGCTAAAGCCGACCTTCAAACGCTCGGCATGCGCTTCGTCCATACAACCCATCGTGTCGAGCCCCTCGGTCGTTGGAAGTTCGACACCAAAGTGCGATTGCAGTCGGTCGAAGATGGCATCTTTCAGTTTGGGAGTCACGCCGACAGAGCCGATTCCTTGCACGTTGGAATGTCCGCGAATCGGCATCATCCCGGCGTGAGGCCTTCCGACCATCTTCCGCAAAAGTGCCAGGTTGGCGATGGCTTCGACATTTTCAACTCCATGATGATGGTGGGTGATCCCCATGGTCCAGGAGAAAATGACATTCTTGGCTGCGGAATATTTTTCGGCAAGACGATCAATGTCGGCTTTCTCGACGCCCGATTTTTCGATGATCTCTGACCATTCGGTTTCCGCCAGGCGTGTTTTTAATTCGGGCCAACCGTGAGTATGAGCGTTCAAAAAATCTTCATCGTGCTTGCCGAGTTCGACGACTCGTTTGGCAATCCCCGTGATCAATGCCAAGTCGCCGCCGATGTGAGGCTGAATATATTCGGTCGCGATTTTTGTGCCGAACATCAGGCTCCACGGATCGCTGGGAACTTTGAAATTCACCATGCCGGTCTCAATGACCGGATTGATCACAATGACCTCGCCCCCTTTGCGGCGGACATTTTTCAAGGTCGTCATGAGGCGTGGATGATTGCTGGCCGGATTGCCGCCAATCACAAAGACGAGATCCGCATGTTCCACATCTTCAAGGACAATGGTCGCCGTTCCGGTTCCCAGAACGGAGTTGAGCCCCACGCCGCTCGCTTGATGACAGTAGTAGCTGCAATTGTTGACGTTGTTTGTGCCGTAAAGGCGAGCGAACATCTGCAACAAAAAACCGGCTTCATTGGAACTGCGGCCGGAAAAATACCAGAAGGTTTCATCTGCAGTGACAGCCTTCAATTGATCGACAATTTTATCGAAGGCCTCGTCCCAGGAGATGGGGCGATAGTAATTCTCTCCGGGCGTTAACAGCATCGGCTTGGTGAGTCGCCCCGCGTGTTCCATTTCTTTCGGAGAAAACTGCCGAAGTTGCTCGAGGGAATATGTCGAGAAAAAATCGTCCGTGATGGCTCCCTGCATGTCGGCCACCATCGCCTGTAATGATTTTTTACAGACTTCGGGAAAGTGGCCGCTTTCATTGACCATCCCCCCTTTTTGGCCACCCATTCCGAGCGCGCAAGTTTTACAGGCATTGCGAGATCGCATGGCTTTCCAAAGTTTAAGGAGGCCTCCCGCTTCACGTGCTTTGGTGAAGGTGTATTTGATGGCGGGCCAGCCACCGCCCGAGGAAACTTTTTTCATGAAGGCACGTTGTCTATCAGAGAGAGATTTCGTATGTCAGTAAAGTCGCTATTTTCAAAGAACAATTATGCCGACTTTTCTTTGACTCCTCAACAGATGAAGTGGCACTTACGATCTTGCGTTCTTCACTTCGGCAACAATCATGGTCACATTATCACGGCCACCCTTTTCAAGTGCCACAGCAAGTAAATTGTCGCAGATGGTTTGTGGTTCTAAAGAGTCATTCAGTAGGTCCTGAATTTAAAGGTCGGTGAGTTCTTTCGTTAAGCCGTCCGAGCAAAGAAGAAGTTTGTCACCAACTTTCAGGCTGAGATGTCGGATTTCGACGATCGGATTCCTCACCACATCGGTTCCAAACCAGTTTGCCACAATGTTGTGAAACTTGTTAACTTGTTATTCGCTATGTCCGAATTTCATCAATTTGCGCGCGAGTGTCTGATCTTCGGTTTGTTGTTTGAGGACTCCGTCACTCAGGAGATAGGCACGCGAGTCTCCCACATGGGAAATAATCGCCTCCAGGCCGATCACATAAGCCGACGTGAGTGTGGTTCCTAAACTCAACTTCGTTCGCTGGCCAGAAGCGAGTTCCGTATCGAGAGATTCTTGCATCGCATGAGCATAAGCCTCAATGCGCTCGCGAATTTGTTGCGCATCGAAGTCTTTGAGTTTCATGACCCAACTGGCAGAATGCGTGACCAGTTCTCAGGTCTTTTGAATCACAATGCGGCTGGCGAGTTCTCCAAATGTGAATCCTCCGATGCCGTCAGCGACCAGCAGCAAATTCGCAAAATCTTCGGACTGCTCAAACTCGTCCAGAGGCAGATCTGACAGCACAAATTCCTGGGAGCGCTGTCGGCGAATAATCCTGATTCTCTTCGCGAGTTTATCCCACATCGGTTGCCGCACAAAAGGAAGGCTGGCAAGGATCAGATTTGTGTTGGAACAGCGTACGAGAAAAATACTCCGTCACCTGCATATCAACTGTGTCTTCAAGTGGGTCGTCCATGAAAATCTCCAGAAAATCGTCGTGAGACTTTCATCGCACTCCGAAATAGTGAACAGACCGATCGAAATCACAGGAGAACTAAGAGTGTTAGTTATTATCAGGAGTGCCCGTGATATCAGGTGTTAACGCAGCCGCTCCTTCGGTCATCGAGGCCGAGTCGAGAATACCACCTGGTTGGTTTCCCTCGGTAATGAAATCCCGCATTTGCAACAGCGGTGGACCCATCAGAAGAATATAGATCGGTGGGGCGAGACACAGCACGACCGGGAACAACAACTTGATCGTTGTTTTATTGGCACGCTCTTCCGCATTTTGTTGAAAGGAACGTCGGACACCAACGGCGAACTCGGTGACTGCTTCCGCGACATGAGTTCCCAATTTGTCGGCTTGTGTCACCAGAGAGGCGAGTGCCGTCACGTCGGGAGTATCGATCCGGTCAGCAAAATTCCGAAGAGCTTTTGACATGGTGTCGGCTTCCGATTGCCGTCGAATCACTTCAAACTCGATAGCAATTTCAGGATGGAAAAATTCGATTTCCTGCGACACGCGGGCGAAGGAATCTCTTAGCGACAAGCCTCCCGACAGGCACATATGGACGATGTCCAACGCATCGGGTAGCCCCTTTTGAATGCGATCGACGCGTGCTTTGGCTTGTGAACCCAACAACAGTCGTGGCAAGCCGTATCCGAGCATCGCCGTGATCAATCCGGCACCAATGAGCGTCGGGCCAATGTTGGATCCGGGAGGCGCCAAGGTGGCCAAGGCCAGAAATCCAATCAAAACCATCACAATCAGTGAGTTACGTGATGAGAGGTAATCAACCAACGCCCAGGGACGATAATATCCGGCACGCTTCAAATCCTTTTCGATTTTTTCAACTTCGCTGCCGAATTGGGGGATCACTCCCGCCATCGCACGTCGGAATGCCGAAGGTGCGTGACGTTTCGCTGATGAAGATCCGCGTTCTGCCTTTCCCAGGTCGAGATCGGCCAAAGCGCGGGCTCGCATGCGGGCATTTCGGAAGGCTTCCGAGACCATAAAGACGAAGAGTGCGATTGTCAGGAAAGCACCGGCGGTGATCAGATTTGCAAACATCAGGTTTACCCTTCCTGTTTCAGCAGCATTGCGACCCAAGCCATGCCAACGAGTTCCATAATGACAGCCGCGGCTAACAACATCTGACCTAAGGGATCGGTCAACAGCACGCCCATGTGCTCAGGTTGCAGAATGAACATGACCAGATAGGCGATGGGACAAATGGCGGTGATCAACATCGCAGAGGTTTTTCCCGCCGCGGTTGTTGCTCGTGCTTTTTTGACGGCAAACAATCGATCTCGCACGACTGTCGACATACGATCTAATGTTTCGGGAAGATTACCACCCGAAGTCCGTTGAACAATCAAGGTGGTCGCCAGAATGCGAACTTCCAATAAACGAACACGAGATGAAAACGACTTCATCACGGCAGCAAATGATCGTCCTACTTTGAGTTGTCGAACACAGGTGTCGAGTTCCTTACCCAAATCTCCCGACATCTCTTCCGAAGCCAGTTCGAGAGATTGTTCAAGGCTGCGACCCGCGCGGGCAGATCGTGCCAGCAAGTCGAGCAACTGAGGGATCTCGGTGCGAAATGTATTCAAGCGTTTTTTGCGTTTGAACATTAAGTAGAACAAAGGTAAAGGCAAAGCAAATGCCCCGACCAAAGCCGCAGCAGCGGGATGATCGAGGGTGATTAAAACCAACCCCCCCGCCAACAATCCCGAGACGACACAGAGTAAGGCTGCCGTCAAAGATGAAAAATCGACACCACTTTCCAGAACCAATCGGTCGAATCCACGATCAATTTGATCGGAAATCGACTTGGCCTCTTCTTCGGTCGCCTTAGAAGCTCGTCGTAACATCCGACTGCGTTCGACCAAGGAGACAGAACGCTCGGACTGGCCCGAAAAGACGAGATCGCGCACCAACAGCGAAACCGCAATGATGGTTGCAGCAATCGCAAAAAAACAAATGATGGCGACAATGGTTGGGTCCACGTTCAATCCTTTGCAGCAAACAATTTCAGTTCTCGATCTTAGTTCTCGACCACTGTGATCGAACTAGCCTGGATTATTCATCAGCCGCTGGGCGCTAGCCCACGGTTTGTTAAATTTCTCTGTCATTCCAAGGAAACCGGACGCTAGCGCGTTCCGGCTGATTACACACTCTGTTTTTCAGCGTTTATTTGTAGTTGACTGTGAATTTATAAGTGATGTCGAATTATGGATTCCCCGTGAATAATCCGGGCAACCCTGTCTCAAAATTCGGTCGGAATACGTCGCTCGTCAAACATCTCATCGGGAAGGCGAATTCCCGACGCTCGTAAGCGGTTCAAACACTGAGGACGGTACCCCGTGACATAAAAATCACCACGGGCATTACCTTCTTCATCGACACCTGTCTGCTCAAACCCGAAGATATCTTCCATATGGAAGCCAGTTTCATCGACTCCCACAATTTCGGAGACTTTCATCACACGACGAATGCCACCCTTCAATCGGGCCAGATGAACCACCAATTTGATGCCGGCAGCAATGTATTGTCGGACCACACTCACAGGGAGTTCGTAGCCGCTCATCGACACCATTAACTCCAAACGCGATAAAGAATCGCGTGCGTCGTTGGCATGGATCGTTGTCAACGAACCTTCGTGACCAGTGTTCATGGCTTGCAACATGTCGAGGGCTTCTGCCCCGCGAACTTCCCCCACGATGATCCGGTCGGGACGCATACGGAGGCTGTTCTTGACCAATGACCGTTGAGGAATTTCTCCGCTTCCTTCGCTATTGGCCGGGCGTGTTTCCATACGGATGACATGCTTGTGCATCAATCGCAATTCAGCGGAGTCTTCAATGGTAATGATTCGTTCGTCAGAGGGAATACAGACCGCCAAGGCATTCAGTAAAGTTGTTTTACCGGCACCCGTCCCCCCAGAGATCATGAAACTCTGACGCGCTTCCAAAGCCGCCGTCAGAAAATCGACCATGTAGGCCGAGATGGAATTGCTGGAGATCAGATCGTCTAATGATAGCGGCGACGCACCGAAGCGACGAATCGACAATGTCGGCCCATTAAGAGCCAGTGGTGGCAAGACGGCGTTGATACGTGAACCATCGGGCAGTCGAGCATCGACCATCGGGCTCACTTCATCAATCCGTCGACCGACACGCGAGACAATCCGTTGAATAATGCGGATCAGATGCTGTTCATTGGCAAAGATGACATCCGATTCGTGCAGACGACCGTGACGTTCGTAGTACACTTCGTGCGGATGATTCACCAAGATGTCGGTGATCTCGTCATCCTGCATCAGAAGTTCGAGAGGCCCCAGGCCGAACACTTCATGATACAATTCGATTAACATCCGCTCGCGGGCATCTCCTTTCAGTTGGGGCGCTTCTTCCTTGCAGAGATCTTCGGCCACCAAGCGAACTTCTTTTTCCAGTTGCGATTCGTGAACCGTGGCCAGCATGGAGAGATCGAGAGAATCGACCAGTTTCTCGTGGATCTGAACTTTCAACTCTTGAAAGCGCAGTTCTTCATCATCCACCACGTGAAAATGGGCGTTGTTTTCTTCGAGGCTCAATTTGGTTTTTATGGATGCCATAATTTTGACCTGCCTGTCCATTGGCTTCAAAAGTCAAAGACCTTCGTGAATGCGAGAGCGATATTACTGTGCTGAGTTTCCCGAAACCTGTGAAACGGAATTTGCCGGGGGAGATGTCACTGCCGGGGCTGGACGATCATTGACGACGGGAGCATTGATCAATTGGTTCAATGGATCGTTATAACTGTCCGCGTCACTTCCAAACTCGACCACCTGCTTTTGAGCGGCACGGTAGATTTCGACTTTGCGATTTTGCACGATGGGCATGCCGACCAATTCTTCCAACGTCATACTCTGAGACATTTTGGAAACCGGCTGCAACTGCATTGCTTCATCGGGGTGGCGTAATGCCAAAGACATCTCACCGCGGCCTTCAGCCACTTTTAAGGACTGGGCCTGTGTGGGCAAAACCGCCAAGGTGACCGAACCAGTCGAGGCTTGACGATCATTCATATCGACCACTTGTCCGGGGACAATGTTATGGCCGAGTGCCAAGACATTCACGCCTTCCAGCAAAGTGATCGTCACTTCGGGTCGGTCGTCACCGAGTTGAGCCCGAAACAATACATCGACGACAGAACCGGGTCGAGCAAAGCCTTGGACGGCACCAATGTTTTCAATCGGCACGGTCACAGCTCGATAACCCGGCTTGAGTAAATCGGCGATGGTCGGTCCCTGATTATCGGGATAAAACTGCGTTGGCAGGAAGACGGCTCCAGCTTGAATTTCTTCTTTGACCATGCGTTCCATGATTTGCTTGGTGTTCGGCATAAAGGACTGTTTGGCATATTCAGTGTTGGGGAATTCCTCTGGCGAGAACGAACGAATCACAATGTCGTTAATGGACAAGGTTTCGCCCGGCTGAATGTCGCGAGCGGCAATCGGCACAATCACCTGCCGTGCTCGACGCTCTTGAACAACCTGCTCGGCCGTTGGTTTGTTATCGAGGTATTGACGCACGGAGTACGCTCCCGCCAATCCCAACAGGATCGCGAAAATGGCCGCCGTCATTGTACCTGGGCTGATCTTTGCCATGATTCTTTCCTTTCACACATCTCGCGTCCGAGAGGTTGTGAGTTGTCTTTGCTTGAAACTGGTTCTGTCTGAAATGTAATGCCGGTCGGGAGTTTCCCGAAGGGCCTGCCTCATAGTAACTACTTCTTTGCGATTATGGTAAAGGTGTGCCTTCTGGAGCCGCCGGAATTCGATTCGCCAAGGGCAAATTACTGGCTCCCGTGACGGAATTACTCACAGCTCCCCCTTCGGGAATCGCCGGTATGTTCACTTCCAAACCTTCGACCGGCATATCAGTTCGATCGAGCAGTCCTACATTAGTGTTTCCTGGTGAGTTCCCCGCGCCACCTTCTGTTGGTGGATCGGTATCGTAATCATCCATTAACGCCAAACTTCCCACTGTATCATCATATTCAGCGGAATAACCGTTTCCATTCGGATTGATGACATTCCCATCTGCATCTAATAGTGTGTAGTAATATGATTGATTCAGATTCTGAAGGGCCATCCCGGCATCGCCATATGACTGCACCATGGCATCTCTTAATGTGACCGCACCTGCAATGACGCCAATCACGAGAATTGCCGTTAGCAACATCATCTGCGACGCATAGACGGCACCACGATCATCGTGAAGCAGTCGTCGCCACGTTTGTCTGATTGTGAATGTGAGATTTTTCATCATTCGAGTGATTCATCTAAAAAACAAAAAAAGACGTCCGTGTCTGTCGGTGTCCATCAACAGTAAAAAACAATCTGCCTGCGGCCCTGTGCAAAAAGCACAGGACAGATTGGCACTGCAATGACGTTACGGTGATGTTCCCACAACAATCTGAAAATCACCCGTTACTCCGCCGGTACCCGTCGTGATATTCAAACAGGCTGGTGCAGTTAATACAGCATCTGCAGGGACGTCACAATAATCGGTTTGATCAACAAAAGTACCGCCTGCAGTACCAGACGTATGCCCATCTACACCGTTGTAGACGTACGTCTGACTGATGGCACCGATAGCAGTGCTAACGTCACCCAGTTCTTGTACAACACCGTCACGCAAGGTCGTGAGACCAGCAATCATGCCGATGACCAGAATGGTGGCCACGAGCACGAGTTCCGACGAGATGACAAAACCGGCGTCATCGCGCAGGAAACGAGTCAACAAATTCTTCATTTTGCTTCTCCATTTCTCGAAAATGCTTTAGTCCATGCGTCGGAGCCGATTAAGGGAATCGGAAACCTCCGCGCATATTTTGGGTACCCGATGAGATGAAAAGCAGAGGCCGTGCCGAACTGGGTAAAATGGGAGCTTTCCGAAGCCTGAGGGTTGGGAGAAACCCTAATCTGTTGGCTGAGTGGGATTTATGAGTCCAGAAAGATTCATAAATATTCTTGGTGAATTCAGGACTTACGACGAAATCTGGCTGCGCGCTCCCCCCGGTTAACGTACGTGTAAACCGAGCGAACGAGTTGTGGATGTCAATGTTTCCCCCCGATAATCTATACAACCGCTACCATCAGAATCTCTTAAGGGAGCGGCTTGAGGATTGATTTCCGGTTGTCAGAATTGCCACGATCAGATATTCATTGCGCGGGAATCAACCAGTTCCAGAGTTGGAAGATATCGTTGACCGTGGCCCGAAACGGATTTCGGAAATGTTGAAATCGCTCTATCACTCGCGACCCCTCGTTTTGCTCACAGTTCTCGGCTTCTGGTCGGTGTCGTTGATCGAGATCACGCCGAAAGTCTCGGAATTCCATCAGCAAGCCGATGACCTGATCAATCCGGTGCTGGAAACGACCAGTTTATGGCAGGGAAATTGGGATCTGTTTGCGCCGGGAATCGATACCTGGAACACTCATCTGGAATGCCAAATCAAGTGGGCTGACGGTTCCGAATCCACATGGAGTACTCTCGATTGGACCAATGCGTCGCAGTGGCAACGGATGCGAAACTTTCGGCGAAATGAATACTTCGACAACATGATTACCAACCAAGGCCCTTCCTTATGGCCGGCTTTGAGCGATCACATCATTCGCACGATGTCTGTCACCGAACAAAAAACTGTGCGTTGGGCAGATCTGAAATATCGAGCAGAGACGATCTTGCCTCCCGATCAACATTGGCGAAAAGCCTACACCACCCCAGAATTTCACGCACCTCTACAGTTCTATTCCTGGTATCCCCATGCAATTCCTGAATCTGAAATCATGTTCTTCGGCAATTGATCGCTTTCTATTGGCACCGGGCGATTTACGTATCCTGAATGTCGTGCGCCCGATGTTCGGCATTTTTCTGGCCATCAATCTGCTGTTTCTATGGCCCGACCGCCAGCTCTTTTTTGGAGCGGAGGGTTTGTTTCCTGATGAGATTTATGACAAATTTTCGAGCGCCAGTTGGAGGATGACCACTTTTGTTCCGAGGACTGCTTGGGGAGTCGATGCTTACTTCCTGTCCCTCTTCTTCTTCATCGGATCATTAATTTGTGGCTGGTATCCGCGCTGCTCGGCACTGTGTGTCTTTATGTTGCTCTCGGGGTTGTACAACTCCAATACCCTGATTTTCGATGGCGAAGATACCGTGTTTCGCTTGTTTGCCTTTTATCTGATTTTCGCCCCCGGGCCACAGCAAATCAAAGAAGCGGGCTTGCCCGGTCAAGCAAATTCGACACCGTATCCCATCTGGCCATTGCGATTGTTTCAGGTGCAGATGACCGCCTTGATGTTGGCTTGTGTCTGGCAGAAACTACGAGGAGAATCCTGGTTAGACGGCACCGCCATGTATTATGTCTTTCGGCTGCATGATTTTCAGAAATTCCCACTCCCCGAATTCATCACCGAAAATCTGTTGATACTAAAAGTGATGACCTGGTCGGTCATATTGTTCGAAATCAGTGCGCCCATTCTCATCTGGTTCAAGCGGACGCAGCTACCAGCCATCATCGCGCTGCTGGCGTTTCACCTGATGACCGATCTCACTATGAATCTGATGATGTTCCATTGGATCATGATCACAGGCTGGATGAGCTTCGTGATTTATGACGACTTTTCCGCGTTACGCGGTTTGTTTTGGAGACAGAGCGACGCCGAGCGAAACGAGGCCCCCCTGCTCTCTGCGAATGAAGCCGTCAGTCTCTGAATCTGATTTCAGAGCAGTTTCCCCGCTGTGGGGCTCTCGGTGTGGATCTGAAACTGGCATGATCGCCACTCCCTTGCGCGTCTCGGGTTTTGAATAACCCAGTCTTGATGTCGTATGTGCTATCTATGATGAGACTTAACGCAACGGTTTGTTCTGTTGATTGTGCTGGCATGAGACCTGCACTCAAATTTTAGCAGCAATCATATTCCCATTGTGGGACAGGCTTTCCTAGAAGAGTCATCCATGCGCGCTCCGTCCAGTTCCTTTCGACGCATTGCCCTCGGCGTCACCTTCTTTGTGATCACCTGTGGGATCGCAGTGACGGGCTACGCAATGACGCCCGGCTGGAATGTGTTGGACGCGATCTACATGGTCGTCATCACAATCTTCGGGGTTGGCTATGGTGAGGTTCAACCGCTCGACTCGCCAGAGCTTAAAGTGTTCACGATATTCGTCATCGTGGGAGGCACTTCGTCGGCAATCTTTGCGGTGGGAGGTTTCATTCAAATGGTGACTGAAGGCGAAATTCAAAAAGCGTTGGGGGAACGAAAGAAAACCCGTGATATCGAGCAATTGAAAGGACACACCATCATTTGTGGCTTTGGGCGTATCGGACAGCCTCTGGCTAAAAATTTGGAGAAATCCGGTAAACAGTTTGTCATCGTTGATTTGGATCAGCCAAGGGTCGACATGGCGAAAGAAGCCGGCTATCTGGTTGTTCAGGGAAATGCGACTGAAGAGCATGTTCTCCAATCTGCGGGAATTGAACGTGCCCGAGTGCTCACCACCGTTTTGCCCGATGATGCCTTGAATGTGTTTATCACATTGACGGCTCGTACCCTGAACCGCGAACTCGAAATCATCGCGCGGGGCGAGATGATGTCTACCGAATCAAAACTCATTCAGGCGGGGGCGAATCGGGTGGTACTGCCTGCCGACATTGGCGCTTTGCGAATTACACATCTCATCACTCAGCCTTCTGCCACCGAACTTCTTGATGAGGATCTGGAACGATCCTCGCTCAGTCACCATTTGGCACATGTTGGGTTAAATCTGACCGATTTACAGATCGAAGAGGATTCTCTTCTCGTCGGGCAATCTGTGACTCAAGTCGAGAAACAATCACAAGGTGCACTCATCATCGTCGCCGTCAAAACTCTGCAAGGCACGCTCTCCTCCGAAGAGCTGAAACCACACGTTTTGCAGGCGGGAGAGACTTTGGTTGTGATCGGACATGAAGGAGATCTGCCAGCATTCACTGAAAACTTCATTTCCGGGAAAGAAGTGATGTATCGGGGGGTTCGTAAAAAGGTCAGTCAATCTGGTTAGGAAGTGAGACGCGGGCTGTTCTCCCCGTTTTTTTCCGCATAACATGGAGGAAACGGCCTCTTCCTCTGTTTGACTCCCACCATGAAACAGTTGATTTCTGATCTGAAACAAGCGATTGCTCAATCGCGTCCCGTGATCTATACCGCCCTTGTGGAAACGCGTGGCTCAACGCCCCAAAAGGCGGGGGCCGTAATGCTTGTCTATCCCGATGGTTCCCAATCCGGCACGTTGGGTGGAGGATGTGTCGAAGCCGATGTCAAACGCCAGGCTCTCAAACTTTTTCAAGCCGGTGAACGCCAGCTTCTCACCTTTCAACTCGATTCCGATTATGGCTGGGACGATGGTCTCATTTGTGGCGGTCGAATGACGATGTTGGTTGATCCCATTCGGCAAGGATCAGACACCAAATACTACGAAACCCTGATTCAACAATTTGAACAGGGTGAAGGACTGACAGAAGCAATCGTGATCGAGGCAAAAGACGATGAACTCTCTGAGGTTCATCTCGGTGATCGCTACCTGTTCGATCACGAAGACTGTTTGATTGCCACTACGGGGGCGTCCGATTTGAGTGGTCCTGTCAGCGATCATGTGAAACCGGTTCGCAGTCGGCCTCGACCGTATGTTGTTGAAGGAATTTCCTATCTCACGTATCTGCAACGATGCAAACTGGTGATTGTGGGGGCCGGTCATGTGGGAGAAAAGGTTGCCGAGCTGGCGGTCGATGTTGGCTTTGATTTGACAATTGTCGATGATCGCGAAGAATACTGTAACGCGGCACGATTCCCTCTCGCTCAAAAACTGATCGTGGGAGAGTTTGCCGAGGTGCTTCCGAGTTTGGAAATTGACCACAACACACTTTGTCTGATCGTGACGCGCGGCCACAATCATGATGAAGAAGCGCTCTATCATCTGGCACAGACTGATGCATCGTACGTCGGGCTCATTGGCAGTAAACGTAAAATCAAACTGATTTTTGAAGACCTTTTGCGGCGAGGACTCTCGTCGGAATCGTTAGCGCGTGTGTATGCTCCTATTGGCTTTGACATTGGTTCACAAACAGTTCCCGAAATTGCCATCAGCATGGTGGCAGAGTTGATCGCCCATCGTAATCTGGGCGGTGTCCCAGATGAATATCGTGCCAAGAATCCGCTTTCTGAAATTCCAGGCTAAAAAACGCGGTAACCAAAGGTTTTGAGCGGTTTCTGTAGAAGTACGAGTGTTTCTACGATTTCCGTTGATTATTTCATTGAAACAAAAGACTATATGGATTCTGTTTCAATGAGTAACTACATATGCAAGCTACAATCAAAGACGTCGCTCATCGAGCTGAAGTGTCTGTTGGCACTGTGAGCCGAGTGTTGCGTGGAGAACCTAATGTTCCTGACTCGACGATTAGCAAGGTTCAAAAGGCAATCACAGCTTTGAACTATTCACGATTGCGAAAGCCTCGTGCTGTTCATGCAGAAAAACCACTCCTCAAAAAAAATATCGGCTTGTTGTTGTTGGGAATGGATCGGTCACTTGCCAACCTGCCTTCGGTTGCCAGCGGAATACACGGTGCAGAAGCCGCTCTGAACGATGCGGGGGGAAATGTCATTCTCTCTGACCTTCCACTTGCTGATCGATTGCCCGAGATGCTCGCCCGAAAATCAATGCATGGTGTGATCATCAAAGGTGCCTTACAAGGACAACTCATCCAAAACGCGAATGCAGAATTGATTGACGCCTTGCGGGCATTACCGACAGCGTGGCTACTCGGTCGTCCACAACAAGCCGACTGGGGAGACGAGGTTGGCTCGAACGACATTGAAGTCGGGCGGCTGGCAGCCGAGTATCTGGTCTCTCGCGGGCATCGCAGGATCGCTGTGTTGGCTCCCAAACCCGATCACGTCACGTTAGGTCAACGAACTGCTGCCTTTCAATGGAATGCCAAACAGAATGGAGCGGACGTTGTGACGTTGTTGGGGAAATCGAGTGATTGGAAGCTTCCTTTGCAAACAGTTGACGAAACAGATCTCGTGGAGAAATTGTTTGATCGATTCATGCAACTTAAAAAACGACCAACAGCGATTTTTGTGCCGGCAGACTCGATTGCCGCGGGGGTCTACCGAGCATGCGCTAAGCGAAAATTAGTCGTTGGGGAAGACGTCAGTTTGATTTCCGCAAACAACGAACAGCTTTTATTAGCAGGCTTGTATCCTGAGCTCACGACGATTGATGTTCGAGCAGAACAGATTGGACAACAAGCTGTTGAACAATTGATTTGGCGTCTTGCGCATCGTGATGATCCGCTCGTCTCGCGAACAATTCATCCAACGATTGTCGAGGGGTGCTCTGTCGCCTGTCTGAATTAAGTCATTGCCGCCGAGGAAATAATTATGCGCTCTCTTATAATCGCAATGTTTGTCATACAGTTGACAGCTTCATTGTCAGCCGACGATCTTTCTCACCAATTCCCGATTGTCCCCGAGGGGTTTACGGTTGACCTCGTTGCCGCTGAACCGGTTGTCTCCAATCCCTGCGCGATGGCGTTTGATCGCCAAGGAAGATTGTTCGTTGCGCAAGGACAGCAATGGCGTGGACCGACTCCCGAGACGCCGGGAGACCGCGTCGACATTCTCATCGACGATAATGGAGATGGGGTAGCCGATGGTACCAAGACGTTTGCCCGAGGCTTCAATTGCATTCAGTCCATCGCGTTTCGAGGAGACGAGTTGTGGATCGCAAATGCTCCCGATTTGACTGTTGTTCGAGATCTTAATGGCGATGACGTCGCCGATGAATACGTTCGGCTCTATACCGGACTTGGCAATCTCGAACATTCTTTACATGGACTCAATTTCGGCCCCGACGGGAAACTTTATATGTCGAAGGGAAATTCGAAAGGCTATAACACTCTCGAACAACTAGCTCCTAAGCCGTTTCGAGAACTGTGGGGACTCCCCGATCCTGCCGGAGCTCCCGATATACCTGAGCCGGTCGTTTTCAACCAAGAGAATTACCAACGCAATTATCACACGCCCCAAGATGATTGGGGCCAATCAGGAGGCATCCTCCGGTGTGATCGTGACGGTTCGAATTTGGAAATTGTCAGCCGTGGATTTCGCAATCCTTGGGATATCTCCTTCGATGACGGCTTCAATTGGTTGGGGACCGACAATGATCAAACGGAAGGTGACAAAATCTTTGCTCCGTTTCAGGGTGCGCATTTTGGTTGGGGACATCCGTGGAGCTTTCATTGGACGGGTGAGTCTCATCTTCCCAGCGTCCCCGCGAGCGCGACTTTGTTTGAAGGGTCGGGAACCGGTGTGATTCATTATCACGCTCAGCAATTTCCAGAAAAGTACCGTGATCTGTTTTTCGTCAACGACTGGATGAGACGAGAGATTTATGCATTTCGGCCCGAATGGGTGGGTGCCTTGATGAAGTGTGAGGATGCTTTCCCCAGCGTCTTCGCTCACGCAGACGGAGGTCGCACCTTGGCTGAGAGTTCGGGGCGAGTCTTCGAGCCAACCGACATCGAAGTGGGGCCGGATGAATCATTGTATGTTCTCAGTTGGGGACACGGTTACGGCGGTACCATTGAAAATGGAAAACAAGTCGATCTCGGTCGCGTTTATCGAATTCGATACACGGGAAACCCACTTTTGAAATGGGAGTCCGATCATCGTCAAAAACCAATCGCCGAGTGGACTTTCGATCAACTCCTGGCGGATTTGGGAAGTTCGATTCCCGGCTGGCGAATCGATGCTCAAGATGAATTCCTGCAACGTGAAACAGAATCCTCAAACTACTTACAACTCAAACTTCAGGATCCTGATCTTCCTCAAGCAACGCGAACCTGGATTCTGTGGACGCTTGGACGCATGTCGGATGATTCTCAGATTGATCGACAATTGATGAATATTGTCACATCCCCTTTAGTGACACTCTCAGATCGTATTCAAGCTATTCGTATTCTCGCGCATCGCGTTCGCAATTATGACACCATTCAGAAGCTTCCGGTCGGACTTGTGAAGATGCTTGAAGACTCTCAAACGCGATTACGACACGCAGTGGTTCTTGCAATTCAACAAGCAAATCAAACAGAGTGGATGCCCAGCTTGCTGACATTGGCAGCTCGTGAAGAAGATCGCATCACTTTTTATTCTGCTTGGCAAGCGATGCGGTTATTGGGGACTGTCGAACAACGTCATACGTGGTTGAGGGATGATCGCGCGGGAGTTCGATTAGCCGCGCTATTGGGACTTTTCCATGAGGGTGCGATTGCCCCAGAGCTCGCTTCGCCATTTCGGAGTGATAAAGATTCCCGCGTCGCACAAATGGTCAATGACTGGTTTGAAAAAACAGGGAGTGGATCACCACTCGTGGAGTTCTCACCGCCTCCCGGAGAATATCATGAATCAGTTCAACTTACACTGAAATCGAATGTGCCGGGAGCCTTTCTCACTTACACGCTCGATGGCTCGCAGCCAACGCTCACATCGCCCCGAGTACAAGGGCCAGTTGTCGTTTCTGAGAATACAACAATCAATGTGTCACTGAATCGTGGGACAACAGGTAGCAGTCAGGTCGTGACTGCCCAATATGCCATTAAGCGACTTCCCCCATATCGACACAGTGTCTATCTCAAAGATGTGAAAACGAGATCTCCCAGAAAGCCCAACCCATCGGCGTACGAGTTTGATTGGACGGGGCTTGCGGTCGGTAAACGACATTACACAGACCGAGACTATTCCATCACTCAAGTGCCCATCGAGTTGAAAGGATTGCCCTTTCTTCGAGTTGCTAATAACGATGATCGTTCGAGGGGGTATCAGTGGCTCGGCTTCTATTCCGAAGAGGATGTTGATGTCCTCGTCGGTGTCGACGAACGGATCAATGCTCCTCTCAAATGGATGAAAATTGGACAACCGGAAGGTTTTCACCAGACGGACTTAAAAGTTGTGACAACCGACCCTACGTTTCGCATCTATCGTAAGTCTTTCCCGGCAGGTCAAATTGTGCTGGGAGGAAATACGAACCACATCGACGATTCTGGCCGCGGAAACTACATGGTGATTTTTGATCGAAAATTTCTCTCTCCATCTGATCAAGCTGTGACCGTAGAAGAAGTATTAGCAAAAATGCCCACAGCAAATCCTGCTCGGGGACGCGAACTATTTTTACATCCCCAAGGAGCCGGTTGTATCAAATGCCACCAGATGGAAGGCTACGGCTCGAAATTCGCACCCGACCTCACCGATCTTGGATCGCGTGCTCGCAAACCCGAGATCATTATCAAATCGATTCTTGATCCGAGCGCTGCGATTACTGAAGGGTTCGCTCAGCAAACGATTGTGACCAATGAGGGAAAAACCTATTCGGGAGCGATTATCGAAGAAAGTGGACTCTCATTGACTTTGATTACTCCAAAGGCAGAACCGATTGAAATTCGCAAAACTGAGATTGAAGAGCGAATTGGATCGAAACTCTCACCGATGCCAGCGGGGTTCGATAAATTGATGTCGGCCCAACAAATTGCCGACATGACGGCGTGGTTGCTCACCAAAACAGTGATTGGTGATCGCAAGGGGTTTTGGTTACAGGATTCTGATGATCAGGTACAGATTCATTTTGCCGATCAACAAATTGCAACTTATCTAAAAAGACATGAGCAATTGACACGCCCTGCCTTTGTGAATGTGAAACTCCCCAGCGGCATTCAGATCACTCGAAACTTTCCTCCTCGTAAACCAGAGGATATCGATCCCGGCTATACTGCTGAAGAGGGAATTATCCATCCGGTGATGCATCCGGGATTATGGATTGGATACGGTGATGTCAACGGGAATGATTACTGGCGGTTACAGGCTCAAGTTGAATTCGTCGAGTTCGTGGAGAAGCCGGAAGCTGACCGTGAAAGGGTCTCATTCACGATTCGTAATCGTTACTGGAATGAAGCGAAAACGGAAACTGTTTGTTTTGAAATCGTCCAGTACACAATACGAAAAATTGGGATGAACATAGTTATGGATATCCAGGCATCGTATCAATCGGATCGCGATTTCTACTTTGGGGATCAGGAAGAATCAGGGTTAGGCTTGCGTGTCGCGTCTCCTCTTCGAGTACAAGGAGGCAAAGGAACCATTCTCAACAACCGCGGTGAGAAAAATGGTGCCGAGATTTGGGGGAAACCGGCGACGTGGTTCGACTACTTTGGAACTATCAATGAACGTACTGTCGGTGTGATCGTTGTGCCCCATAAAAATAATGAGCGTCCTTCATGGCTGCATGCACGCGATTACGGAGTCATTGTCACGAACCCATTCCCCAAGCAGCCCAAAGAACGGCGTGAGCCTTACGTGAAAACTCAGGTCAAAGAGGGGGAGAAATTTCAACTCGGCTGGACAGTCATTTTGCACGAGTCTAGCGGCGCTGAAGAATTCCATCGGGAAGAATTGTTCAAACAGTTCATCGATTAATGTTCGAGAACTTTGAGTTGCTTCTTCAACTCATCATCAGAAGGAGTTTCTCCCGATTGCTGTGACTGTCGAAAGGTATGTTCGAAGTCGTCAATCTTCGTTTGAATCTCTTCGAGCCCTTCCGGTTGCATGCGATCAAAGAACATCACGCCATCGATGTGATCGTATTCATGTTGAACCACGCGTCCCGGTAAGTCATCCAGCGTGTATTGAAAAGACTGACCGGAAAGATCAAACGCATCCACGACGATGTCGTTCGCCCGGCGAACCTGACCGTAGACATCCGGTAAGCTCAAGCAACCTTCCTCTCCTTCGATGCTCCCTTTGCGGCGTGAGATTTCAGGATTGATGAAGACGATTTCCTGGTCCTTTTCCTCCGGGTTGCCCGTTGGATTAACAATAAAAAGTCGATACGGCAACGCCACCTGATTGGCGGCCAACCCGATGCCTTTGAATTCATACATCAACTCGAACATCTCTTCGACGGTTTTTCGTAACTCGGCGTCGATGCGCTGAATCGGTTTCGATTTCCAGCGGAGGGCAGGGTGTGGATAATTAACGATTTCCAGCATGGCAATCAGGCTTCCAAGTCGGCGTCTATCGATGATGTTGAGGTAGTATTTTAGTATGGAACTCACAGCCTTGGTAGGCGAGTGTTCGATCACGCAAGAAGGGTTATCGTTTCCGTAAAATGTAGACGACATCTTCAGAGGTTTCGTTGATTGTGACGGGATCGTCGATTTCATAGGAAAAGTCATAAATTTCCAGAGTCTCGAATTCGGGGACTTTGTTCAGCAGAGAAGAAAACTGCTTGGCCGTGTAAGTCCGGTAATCCATTCGATCTTCGAGTCGGAACTGTTTCTTGGGTGTGTAGATATCAAAGGTCATCCCGAGATGTTCGTTCCGCTTCTTGAGATCGAGATCAATAGACCACATGTGCGAGTTGACGCATAACGCGCCTTTCTGTGCCGACCATGATTCGGATTGAATGGGAGGCCCCACGGTCGGAGTCAGATGTAGACCGAGAATATAGATCCCGCCTTTGTAAAGAGAATCTGCGACACACTTCAGATGCCCGACAGCTCCCTTCTCACTGTCGATATGTCGAAAGGAATTAATCGTATTAAATGCAGCGTCGAATTTCTTTGTGACCGTGAAGTCTGTCATATCGCCAACAACGGCAGTCGGTGCGTACTGATTCCGCTCCAGACGCGCATTACAGTAGGCGATGGCTTTGGGATTCAGGTCGTTCCCTGCGACGGTGTATCCGGCCTGAGCAAATTTAATCAAAAGACGCCCTGTTCCGCAGGCAGGTTCAAACAGTCTCTCGACGACACGGTTGGTGTGTTTTTCAAAAATGTCTTCGAGAAAATCAAATTCGGCTTTCCAGTCCGAACCAAAAATCAGATCGTAATATTTGGGGTAATCGTAGAGGTGTCCCTGAATCGTCTCCATATCGTATCCTGTTACGAGTCGTCTGATTGTGTTGGACAAGTGTAACGAGATTGATTCCAAAGCCGAACGACCCTGACCCTGAAAATTTTGTCGAAGGCGAGATTTCGACCGATGTTTCGATTAGACTCTGATTACTGACCAATTCCATATCCATCGCAAAGATAGCTACCAGGAGTTTTCATCATGAGTGCAGACGCAAAACTGGCCGAACTGGGACTCGAACTTCCTCCCGCTCCGAAACCAGCCGGAGTGTATAGCCCGCTGGTGCAAACCGGGAACTTGATTTATCTTTCCGGGCACGGTCCGCTCAAATCGGACGGCACTTTAATTAGTGGAAAGGTTGGCGGCGATCTAACCCAGGAAGAAGGAAAAGCAGCCGCTCAGCAGACCGGGCTCGCACTGCTGGCAACCATTAAAGACCAACTTGGCAGCCTGGATAAAGTGAAACGGATTATCAAAGTTCTCGGCATGGTCAACGCAGTTCCTGATTTCACCGAACATCCAAGTGTGATCAATGGTTGTAGTGAGCTGTTTGTCGAGCTATGGGGCGAAGAAGGACGTGCTGCACGATCTGCGATTGGAATGGGTTCCTTGCCCGGCAATATCGCGATTGAAATTGAAGTGATTGCCGAACTGGCTTAATAGCCCGCTGAGGCTGAAAGTCTTTCAGACTCGAGAAACGGCCTTTTAACAAGGTTCGTTTTTTCGAGTCTGTTTTTGTGCGCTGGTATTGTGTGTCAGGCATTCTTCTTGACACCGCTGTCCTACCAGACCTAGTCTCGCCAATTGATGGAGTCATCAGAAGAACAAGTCGTGCGAAAGGTCACATCGATGTTTGAGTCGTTGAAACAGCATAAATTCATTTTCGTCATTGGGCCTCAGCGTTCTCGTACCACGATTACTGCAAAAATGATTGCGTATGATACCGGTTATCAGTACGTCGATGAAAATCGGATGAATTATAATCTTGGGGCTGCGTATCAATTAGTTGATGCAGAGACCCCGTTCGTTTTGCAATGCCCGAGTTTCACTCTCTACGCGCCGCAGATCGCGAAAATCTCGGGAGCATTTCTCGTGTTTCTACGAAGAAATCGAGAAGAGATCTTGGATTCGCAAGAGAGAATCGATTGGCAGGAAAAGTTTAAAAGACGGAACTCTACTTTTATGGCCGTGAGTCCGGGTGCATTTCGGACATTAAAAAGCAGGCTTGGGAAGTTCACAAAACTCGCTTCCAGAATTGGATGGAAGTCGATGCTTCAGAAGCCACGACAGAACTCAAATATCATCCTCTCTGGGAGTCAGATCGTAGCCACTTCAAACCGAAGCAGACAAACGAGTCTTCCTAATTGTCTCAGTGAAAAAAGTGCGTTTTAACTCTGGTTTTGTCAGAGTCCAGGCTTCTGCCCCACCAATTCGACAGGCCTTCTCGCCTGTCTCCTGACTGTCCGAATGACCCAGCAGCAGTTAAGATAGAATCAGCCAAGCGCTGCTCTCACGAAATTCTGAATAGTGAAGACTGTTTCTCATGTCCAATGCGTCTGATCTTATTAAAGAACCCGCATCATTACTCATCTTTGGAGCATCAGGAGATCTCACTGCTCGTAAGTTGATGCCGGCATTGTTTCAGCTTTCTCGCGATGGTTTTTTACCGCAAAGCTGCCCGATTATTGGTGTGGCCCGACGGACAAAAACCGATGATGAGTTCCGAGCCGAGATGAAGCAAGCCGTCAATGAATTTTCGCGCACCGATCATATCACCGACGACGAATGGGCGACGTTCTCGGCTCGACTTTATTACATTGAAACAGATATCACACAGCAGGCCGATTATGAAAATCTCAAACAACATGTGAGAGAGATTGAAGTCGAGGCAGACATTAAACCAAATCGCGTTGTGTATATGGCGACCGCTCCAAAATTATTTTTGCCGGCCATTGAGAATATGTCGGCAGAGGGCATGATTCCCGGTCGCGATGATGACCACTGGTTACGAATCGTATTTGAGAAACCATTTGGAACTGATCTGAAATCTGCACAAGAGTTGACGGCGCATCTCAGCCGATTGCTGACCGAAGATCAGATTTATCGCATCGACCATTACCTTGGCAAAGAGACCGTTCAGAATATTTTACTTTTCCGTTGCGGCAACGCGATCTTCGAACCTTTGCTTAATCGGAATCATGTCGATCATATCCAAATCACCGTGGCCGAGGATCAGGGAATGGAGCGTGGTCGTGGTGCGCTTTACGATGCGTCGGGAGCGATGCGTGATGTGCTTCAAAATCATGTGCTGCAATTACTTTGCCTGATTGCCATGGAGCCTCCTGCGCTGTTTCGGGCAAATGATATCCGTGACGAAAAACTGAAAGTCTTGCAGGCACTCAAACCGGCCGGGACTGAAATCGATGAGTGGGCGTTTCGAGGACAATACGTGGCAGGAACTCATCAGGGTGAGTCTACACTGCCTTATCGTGAAGAAGATCGCGTTGGTGATCAGTCCGAAACCGAAACATACGTTTCGATGAAAGTGAATGTCGATAACTGGCGCTGGGCCGGTGTGCCGTTCTATTTGAGGACAGGAAAACGCTTGCCACAACGAGTGACCGAGATTGCCGTCCAGTTCAAACATCCTCCATTAAACTTGTTTACCACGGTTGAATGTGATGGAGATATGTGCCAGATGGTGGAAGCCCAACCCAATACGCTGATCTTTCGTATCCAACCGAAAGAATCGATTTCGTTGCGAGTTGGTACGAAACGCCCCGGGATGCAGTATCAAATACACCCCGTCATGATGGACTTCGAGTACGAGGACTCTTTCACCTTCGAGCTTCCCGAAGCCTATGAGCGACTGTTGCTGGATGTCTTGCGAGGCGATTCGACGTTGTTTACTCGAAGCGATGAGTTAGAAGCTGCCTGGCAGTTTGTGACTCCGGTTCTCGAACACTGGCAGAATGATGGTTCTGGTCCCCTGCCGTATGCGGGAGGATCGTGGGGACCAGATAAAGCCATGGAGTTGATGACAAACGATGGGCGTGAATGGCGGGTGCCATCCCCTCCCAAATGACAACCTCTTCGTTTTAGTGAACCGAGTTGAGATCGCACGAAATCCCGCCTGCTGCAGGAACATAAGTTGATTGGACATAATCCATCACCATACGGTCGGCATTGAATCGCCAACCCAACGTACGGACAGCCCGCTTCATTCGTTGAATCCATGCTTGCGGCAGATCGTCGTCATCGCGATCGTAGTATAAGGGGATCACTTCATTGACGAGGACATCGTGCAAGGCAACAGCGTCTCGTTCGTCCTGAACATCGTTATTGGAATGAGAGCGACCTTCACCGATGGCAAATCCGTTTTCGCCGTCAAATGCTTCGGCCCACCAACCATCCAGAATTGAACAATTCAGCCCGCCGTTAAGAACGACTTTTTGGCCGCTGGTTCCCGATGCTTCCAACGGTCTTCGGGGATTATTCAGCCACACATCGACTCCCTGTACCAGATGACGGGCGAGGTTGATGTCGTAATCTTCCAGGAACAGAATACGTCCATTGAACTCTGGAGTTTGCATCAATTTGAAGATACGTTGCAGAATTGCTTTGCCGTTTTCGTCAGCCGGGTGAGACTTGCCCGCAAAAATCAATTGCACGGGTCGCTCGGAGTCCAGAATGATTCTTCGGAACTCGGACAAATCGCGAAGGATCAAGTCTGCCCGTTTGTACGGAGCAAATCGACGAGCAAAACCGATCGTCAAAACACGAGGATCTAATGCTGCCTGCAAACGCTCAATCTGCTCTGGATTTTCTCCTCGGCGTTCTGCTTGATTGGCCGCGTTGACGCGAGCGTATTGAATCAGGCGATTTTTGAGAGACTGGTGAGTTTCCCACAATTCTCCTGGCGAGATTTTTTCAAAGTCGGACCAAACTTCGGGTTCTCCGGTGCGGCTTGACCAACCTTCAGGCAACACACGGTCGTAAAGAACTCGCATTTGTCCCGAGAGCCACGTGGGAACATGTACGCCGTTGGTGATATGGCCGACGGGAATTTCTTTTTCAATTTTCCAGGGCCATAAGTGTGACCACATTCTGCGACTGACAACTCCATGCAGGTTTGAGACCGCATTGGCACAGCTACTCATTTTGAACGCCAGCACTGTCATGCAGAATGATTCATCGGGATTCTGAGGGTCAACACGACCGAGCCCCATAATGCCGTGATGGTCGAGACCTATCATGTCACCGAGCGGTCCGAGATGTTCTTCAATCAAAGACGCGTCGAATCGGTCGTGCCCGGCAGCGACCGGCGTGTGTGTGGTGAAAACGCTCATCGCCGACACGTCGCGAACGGCGTCATCGTAACTCCGACCATCTTCATGTATGAGTTGTCGTACATATTCCAGCGGAGCAAACGCCGAATGCCCTTCATTCATATGAACGACACTGGGAGTGATACCCATCGCGTGCAAAGCTCGCGCTCCCCCCACACCCAGGAGGAGTTCCTGACGAATGCGTTTGTATTGATCGCCACCATAAAGACGGTCGGTTAATCGTTGATTCTCCTCGGTATTTTGAGAAATGTGGGTATCTAGCAAAAATAACGAGACCCGCCCCACTCGTACTTTCCAGATCCGAGCGAAGATATCACCACCACGAGTCTGAATGGCGATCACCATTTCCTCACCACTTTCGGTTCTCACCATTTCTACCGGGAGATGATCGGTATTGATGCGGTGATACGATTCCTGCTGACGACCTTCTGCATCCACCGTCTGATGGAAATATCCTTCCTGATATAGCAAGCCGACAGCAACCAGCGGAACATCCAAATCCGACGCTGATTTTAAGTGGTCTCCCGAAAGAACACCCAAGCCACCCGAATAGTTGGGAAGTGATTCGTGGATGCCGAATTCCGCTGAGAAATAGGCGACTGGTTGATTTCCCAGCAAGCCTGTGTGAGTGGCTCCCCATGTTTGATGGGAGTTCAGATATTCCTGCCAGCGCCGATACGCCCAATTCACGCGCGAATTCAGCATCAGTTCAGCAGCACGGTTCTCGAGTTCCTGTCGAGTGTATTCTTCTAATAGTATGACAGGATTATGGTCGACCTGCCGAAACTTGGTCGGGTTCAAATCACGAAAAATGCTGACAACTTCTGGTTGCCAACTCCACCATAAATCGCGTGCGAGTGAGTTTAATTTGTCGTAGATGTCGGATGTTGTTTTGACGTCCATTTTCTGAACCTCGTACTGTTTGAATTCGGTCCATCATAAAAAAACTCGGGAGAGTGGTGCTCCCGAGTCATTTGGAAATTTTGAAATGATCGCTTGAAGTCGATCAGTCGTCGCCGAAGGCGGCATCAAAATCGACATCGGAAGGAGCGAAGTCGACGTTCTTGCAGAACTGACAAGCTTCTTTTGCTCCCTGATCTCGGTCCATACCACTGTCTTCCCATTCGACTGATAACGGACCATTGTACTGAACGGCATTCAGGGCACGGATGATTTCTTCAAACCGCACTCCACCACGTCCAACACTACGGAAGTCCCAACCGCGTCGAGGATCGCCGAAGCGAATATGACTGGCGAGAATACCGGTTCGACCATTCAGAGTGACCGATGCATCTTTCATGTGCACGTGATAGATACGATCCGGGAAGTATCTAATAAATTCGACAGGGTCGATTCCTTGCCAGATCAGGTGGCTCGGATCGAAGTTGAAACCGAACTCTTCGCGATGATCGAGTGCTTGCAAGGCTTTTTCTGCCGAGTAAATATCGAAGGCAATTTCACCGGGATGGACTTCCAGCCCGAATTTGACGCCGCATTCCTGGAACACATCCAGAATCGGATTCCAGCGGTCGGCAAGCAATTGGAAGCCTGCGTCGAGGGTTCCGGCTGGGATCGGGGGGAAGTCATAGATTAAATGCCAGATGCTACTTCCGGTGAAACCATTCACCACGCTGACACCCAATTTTTGAGCGGCGCGTGCCGTATTTTTCATCTCTTCTGCCGCTCGCTCGTTCACAGCGGCGGGATTACCATCGCCCCAAATGTAATCTGGCAAGATTGACTTGTGACGTTCGTCGACATTATCAAGCACAGCCTGGCCGACAAGGTGGTTCGAGATGGAGAAGAGTTTGAGATCGTGCTTCTCGAGTAACTCGCGTTTGCGGGCACAGTAGGTATCGTCAGAAAGTGCTTTGTCGACTTCGAAGTGATCGCCCCAACACGCCAGCTCTAATCCGTCATAGCCAAACTCGTTCGCTTTTTTACACAGTTCTTCGAGCGGTAAATCGGCCCACTGACCGGTAAATAGTGTGACTGGTCTCCCCATGGTGTCCCTTTCAAAGTGTCGTTTGTGTGGAAAATTGTATGGAAAAATGATGTGAGCAATGCGGTTAAATACCGTCAATAATATTATCTTCTCTTATGCTGATTTGACACGCTCAACAGGCGAAAGTCAACGACTCGTCGAGGTGTTTAAACATTCGATTGAGACCAGAATTCGTTCAGATAATGATCGAAAACCTGCAATGCTGGTTTCTGTGTTCCTTCTGCGTCAATCATTCCGGCAAATGGATAGCGATGTTGTTTGCGATCATCGTAGTTCGTCCAGTAAATTCCGACGACCGACTGTTTGGCCATTAATAGCGGTACCACATTCCGTGTCCATTCTGCCTGCTGCTCGATCGATGGTGGATGTTTTGCGTCGGTCTCGATGGCGTACATCTCTCCGTAAGAATGAGGATCGTGTCCTGATGTCGATGGATAGGCCAGCGTCACTTGTAAGGGGATCCCCAAACCTCCCCAAAGATCGAACAGTTGCGAGATTTCTAACAGATCTCGATAGCCGGTTTTTCGTGGTGCGTAGCCAACTCCCAGTTCAACATTCACAGTGGAAAGACCGACTCCCGAACGAATCAATGCGTCGATAAATTGCAAAGGAGAGAGACGGTGCTGACCACCCGCCAGATATCCTCCCCACGGTTGCTCGACTCGAATCGAAAGTTGAATTTCATCATCAACCTGTCGTGCGATTTCGAGAGTTCTGGCAACTAAGGTTAAACGTTGTTCTTCGGACAAATCCAATGCACCGCCAGTTGTTCCGAAGGCGCTCACCTCCCAATAACGAATCTTGCCGAAGTACCGACCGATGGCGGTCTCCACAAAATCACTGACGAAGCTCTGCATGTTCAGAACATCGTCTTTCCACTTCGACAACCAATCGGGAATGCCTTGTGGGGTCAGATCGAGCAACGGGCCGGCGTGCATGAACAATTTATTCGCCTGGCACCATTCCACTTGTTCGTCAAGAAGATCCCAATTGTACTCGCCTTCCTCCGGCTCGATGTTGCGCCATTCGACAGGCACGAATGCAGCGTTGAACGAAGACAGAAAGGCTTCTTCGTCTTTTTTCTGAGGGACCACTTGACCCAAATGACAACCCAGTAGTGAAGGGAGCTGTGTTGATCGTCGGCGATAGATCTCTAGCCGTTGATGGGTGTAGGCTGCCGTTAATAACTCTGCCGCTTGATACGCAAGAGTGAGAGACTTTTGCGCCAACTCTCCACATTCCTCGGGTTGATCTTGTCGCTGCACCGCTTTTGCGAGCAAATGCTGCGAGTCTTTTTGTAACGCATGGAAGTTGCGAGGGATCACCATACCGGCAATTTGCCAAGCTCCCAGTTGGTCGCGAAGTCGGGCAATTTTCCCACGAGCTAGTTCGAGAGGAAGAATGAACGGCTCTTCTCGTTCGGGAAGACTACACGTAAAAGCGACCGGACGACCATACCCTTCGACGGGCCAGCAAATGTGTAACTTGCCACTATCCTGTTTTTGGCGCAAGATCGTCAACGTATCCCCTTCTGCCTCAACACGGCAGGCGAAGACTCGTTTATCAGCACCGGTAATGTAGGCTTGATCCCATTCGGGAAGCCGGGCGAGAAGACCGGGTGGCGAAACCTGGAATCGCATCACACCCATTCGATGATTATCTCCATGCGATTCCGATTAAACCGCGATCAGTTGTTATAAAACGTCCGGCACTTCAGGCTGTCTGTTCTTGAAGGTGAACTCGTCAAATCAAGGCTTTCAGTGTAGTCCCGCATTGAGAGTTGTTCAACAAACGGAACAGAGTTAGAGTGCCGATTAACACCTTGCCAATCAACCTTATCGTATCCCACGAGGGAATCAGATGTCCTCGACCGCGTATTTGAACAGCGAATTGCCAGGCCTCCCTAAAAAACAGGGAAAAGTCCGGGATCTTTACGATTTTGGAGATCGTTTGTTGATGGTCGCTTCTGACCGCATCAGTGCATTTGACTGGGTCATGCCCAATGGCATTCCCGATAAAGGCCGCGTTTTGACCGGTGTCAGTTTGATGTGGTTTGATGAATTATCTGTCAAAAATCATCTGATCAGTACAGACCCTTCCATTCTTGCACTGCCTGACGGAACCGATCTCAACAATCTGAAAGGTCGTTCGATGGTTGTTCGGAAGACCGAAGTCGTTCCGATTGAGTGTGTTGTTCGTGGTTATCTCGCTGGCTCGGGGTGGAAAGAGTACCAACAAACAGAGACGGTTTGTGGGATCGGATTACCCCCTGGATTACAGCAAAGCTCGCAGCTTCCCGAACCGATTTTCACACCTGCGACTAAAGCCGAAGAAGGTCACGATGAAAACATTTCATTTGATCGCATGGTCAATGAAGTTGGGGCAGACACTGCCGAACAACTTCGTGAAATGAGTCTGGAGATATATAGCCGGGCTTCTGAATACGCAGCCGATCGCGGAGTGATATTGGCCGACACGAAGTTTGAGTTCGGTCGTGTGGATGGCGAACTGATTCTCATCGATGAAGTTCTCACTCCCGACAGTTCGCGCTATTGGCCCGCCGATCAATATCAACCGGGAGGCTCACAGCCCTCGTTTGATAAACAATTTGTGCGCGATTGGTTAGAAACCACCGGTTGGGATAAAAATAGCCCTCCACCAACGCTCCCCGATGAGATTGTCGCCAAGACACGCGACAAGTATATCGAAGCCTATCGCTTGTTAGTTGGTGACGATTTTCCCTGGGCGTGATGTCTTTGCCATGAAGCGATCACAATTCAACTCGTGGATCACTCGACCAGTTTGATTTTGAGATCAATTTTTTTGCCGTTACGCAGAACTGTCAACGGTAGTTCCTGACCGACTTGATAGTTCAGCTTGATATAAGTGTTGAACGACTTGGGATTCATGCCTTCCTTGAGGGGCCGGCCTTCCATCGCGATTACGATATCGTTCTGGCGCAGCCCCGAAGCCAGCGCGCCTTTCCCTCCCTGGGAACCACGGTTAATCCACTTCACCTGTAATGCCGTGTTTTCATCATCAATTCCCAACTCCTGACGTTTTGCAGACGCCAGAATTGGCATCCAAACTCGCAGTTTTGGGGAGACCGACCACATCGATCCTCGCCACGAAACATCGTATTCTTTCCAACCTTCTTGCAAAGCGACCGTCTTGAGACCTGTCTTGCTGCCTATCACATCCACGTTGCACGACTCGGAGGGGAGATGATGTAACGCCCATTGCATGTCGGCAATCGATGTCATCGCTTGGCCATTCATGGACTCAATTTTCTCTCCCACCTGAAAGCCGGCTTTCTCTGCCGGTGATTCCGAAGCGACTTTGGTAATCGTCACTCCGTCTTTGCGATCAATGGAAATCCCCATCTGATCGGGTAATGGATATCGCCACAGCAGGTCATGCTGGATAGGGCCGCTCAATTGTGCTTGAAAGTTTTCTGCATCATGAATGTTATGACAGTGAATACAATTCTTGCGGGTTGTCTCTGACTTGTACTTGGCCGGGTTCTGCAATCCTGGCATCTTTAACGCAGAGTCAATTTTGCGTTTGCCCCGTTTTCCAACAAGTTGCGCTTTGTTGGTGGGATAACTTTTGTGTAATTCGAGAACTCTCTCCATGGTGGCAAGTAACCCTTCGATCGAGTTGTAGGCATCGGGGCCTTCTGCCGATTGGGTACCGTAGCGAGCGTAGATGGTCCCATCTGCATTGATAAACATCGCGGCCCAGTTCAAGTCATGATCGAATTGAAACAGCGACAGATCGACTCCTTTCATTTCCACCTGACGGACAGAGACAAATTGTTCCTTTGCAATTTGACGAATTCGATCATTCCCCTTGGCCACATCCGCGTCGAACGCAGCACACGCCTCGCAAGGAACACAACGAAAAGTTACGAAGACAGGCTTATTCTCTTTGCGAGCCTGTTCGCGAGCCGCCTCGATATCGTTATAAACCCAGACATCGCTGCGCACTCCGTTTTCATCATCGAGCCTTTCTCGCAATGTCTCTTGAGCATTCAGAAGATGGGCCGAGCAGACGATAAGTAGCGTTCCCTGAATGATCGTTGAGCGTTTCATCAGAATTCCCTAACGGTGAAGAAGAGGAGCGAACCTGTTCAATATATACGCAGTGATTGGTTTGGAGAAAGCATGTTTTTCGATTCTTCAAAGCAAAAATGGACGATGCGAGGATTGTGAAAATCTGTTATTCTGGACCATCTCTCGCAGACTCACGGAGGAACCGATGGCTCGATACAAGCTGATCCTGGTTATTTTGTTTTTGATGAGCGGTACGAACTACGCCATCACCGCGCAAACACCCAAGTTGGTTGAAGATGGCAAGGTTGTTCCGCGCACGACCATTGTGGACTTCCGCATGATTGCCGACCCGACGGCCACTCAACACAGTCAATATTGGAGCCGAGAACTCGCCAAGCATGGCTATTCGGTGCAAATTCGATCTTTGCAGTTCTCCGAAGATCCCAGCGTGACCGAGAAAATGTCAGGTCGGACGCGCGTCGTCAAACTGGTCGGTGGACTAGATCGTAGAGGCCATCTGATTTTTCCCCGTCGTCAATTCAACAAAAATCAGGTGAACGATCTCGTGGAATGGCTGCGCGAGTTGAAATCATTCGGAGCCCAGGGTTCTCCCGAGGAGAAGCCGGTCTGGGGATTATCACAGACACAATTTGAAGGCATCTTCGAAGCACTCGCCAAACCCGTAGAAACGGACTTGGCTGGCAAAACTCTCGAAGAATGTCTGGCCGCGATACCGGCTCCTGAAAATCTTCCCTACCGTTGGAGTCTGGAGGCTACCGAAACAAGAAAAAAACAAACGAGAGAACTCAAATTTCCCGAGTGGCAGCGAACTGAAGGAATGGCTCAAGGTGCGGCTGTTTCCATCATCCTGCGTCATTTTGGTTACGGCTTCTGGCCCGCGCGCACACCGAAAGGTTCCATCGAGCTCGCCATCGAACCAATTGAAGGCGGAAAAAAACTGTGGCCGCTCGGTTGGGAACTTAAGGAGTCGCCCGATTTTGTCTTCGGTAAATTTTTGAAAATTACGGAAGTGAATCTGACACAGGCACCGTTACTTGATGTGGCTCAAGCCATCTCGGTGCAAACCGACACACCGGTCGTCTTTGATACCTACAACATTCGAAAAGTCGGCATCAAACTCGAAGAGACAAAAATTGATCATCCACGCCGTAAAAGAAATTGGAGCCTCGTCCTGACTGCCGCCCTCAGTCAACATAAAATGACGCATGACATGCGCGTCGATGAAGCGGGTCGAGGCTTCTCTCTGGTCAAACCTCGCGATGCGATTCTGAATGCCCTCGAACGAAAATGAGTCGAAGGAGACCGCTGGTGAAAGAATCAGATCTACAAAGACCCGAGGAAGTTCCAAATCTGGGAGCAGGGATTAAATTATCCTTGTTCACGTTGCGATCTCTTTGAGAGCTTACTTCAGAAGAACCTTGGAAAAGCCCATATTGTAAGTGAAAATAGGGCTTTTGGTGTCGATGGTGAATCTATCTGGTCAACAGGTTTCTTTCGCGGTATGCTGAACAGATCTGGAACGGAACTTCAAAACCTGCCGTTGTTGTCGGTTGATCTTTGAGAGCCCCAATCGACATACCGGAGGAATTCTGTCATGCACTGCCCATTTTGCCGAGATGGAGAATCAAAAGTCGTTGACTCACGATTGAGTCAGCCGACCGAAATTCGTCGTCGTCGCGAATGTTTACAATGTACCCGCCGATTCACAACTTACGAGCGAATCGAACAGGCTCCGATGAAGGTCATCAAAAAGGAAGGCTTGCGAGTTCCTTTCGACCGGGAAAAAATTCGTGCCGGTTTAGAAAAAGCCTGCTACAAACGTCCCGTGGGTAACGAACAAATCGACGAAATCATCTCGACAGTCGAGCAGGAAGTTTATCAGGGGTTTGAACGAGAAGTCCCCTCGATGGTGATTGGCGAAAAAGTGTTCGAGTTGCTAAAGGAGGTTGATCAAGTAGCCTTCGTTCGGTTTGCATCGGTCTATCGCGAATTCAAAGATGTGAACGACTTCGTCGATGAACTCAGTCCCATGCTGAAAGAGCGTGGGCGGTTATAAAAATCGCTCCCCACTGAATTCTCATGAACCCTCTGATTCTATTCATCGCGGGTGGACACAGCTTTTGGGTAGGAGTTCTTTTGATTTCTCTGATTGCGGTGAATTCTTCGCGGAAGAGATCATTACTGATACTCAAAACCATTGCATTACTGGCAGGTCTGATTTTGATTGCGGTCTCGATGACACCCATCCCCTATTGGTGGTACGCGATGCTGGGAGTTGCGGCTGTCTATTGGATGTGGATTTTTCGCCGGAAGAAATCACTGCCGGATCGTGAGTCGATGGCTGTGCGCGGGATTTGGGTCTGCGTCTTGAGTGCTCTCGTTCTGGAGCTGCCGTATGCACTTTTGCCGCGTCTTGCCTCACCGCAAACTCGAGAGTTAGTGATTCTCGCCGATTCGCTGACTGCCGGGTTGGAAGAAAAAGATGTCACTTGGCCGGAACGATTGGCTGAACGCGTGGACTACCCCATTCTTGATCTGTCTCATGTTGGCGCGGTTGTCAAAGACGGCTTGAGCATGATTGAGGATGCAAATTTGGACAGCCAGTTAGTGCTGATTGAATTGGGAGGTAACGATTTGCTCGGCAGCACTCCGTCTCAAGAGTTCCATGATAATCTGAATCGACTTTTACAAACTCTCTCGGAGGCAAACTGCACGATTCTCATGTTTGAATTGCCTCTGCCCCCCTTTCGATACGACATTGCTTATAGCCAACGAACTCTTTGTAATCGATACAACGTCCAACTGATCCCCAAGCGATATCTACTCGCGACAATTGTCGGTGAAGGGAAGACGGTCGATTCTGTGCATCTTTCTGAGAAGGGGCATGAAAAATTGGCCAATTTTATGGAACGCCTGCTGAAACCGGTCTTGGAATGATGAGACTTCAACTTCCTTGCCATCGCGAGACTGTTTTCGATATGGTCCTGATGTCATGATAAGAACCTCTATTTGTTCAATCCATTTCGATCTCGAATGTCTGAATCACCTCTGCATGTTGCTCACTTCATTACCCGCATGATCGTCGGCGGTGCGCAGGAGAACACACTCTGGACGGTACTCGACCAACATCAGGAATACGGAGATCGGGTCACACTTATCAGCGGTGTCGATAATGGTCCTGAAGGAGAACTTCTGACAGTTGCGCGAAACGCGGGCGTCAACGTCGAAATCATTCCCGAACTCGGACGATCATTGCATCCCTGGAAAGACTGGAAAAGTTATCGTGCGTTGATTCGGTTGCTGAGATCTTCCCCTCCTCAAGTTCTACACACGCATAGTTCCAAAGCGGGGATTCTTGGTCGATCCGCGGCCAGGAAACTCAAAATCCCCGTCGTGCATACCATTCATGGAGCCGCGTTTCATTACGGTCAACCAGCCCTGTTACACAATCTCTATCAACGAGCCGAACGATGGGCGGGGAAGCGTACCGACCATTTCATCACGGTGTGTGATGCGATGCGCGATCAGTATCTGGAAGCAGGAATTCGTTCTCCAGAAAACTATACGACAATCTATTCCGGGATGGATGTTGATCCCTTTTTATATCCATCGAGGCCCGTTGCCGACATTCGCAAAGAGCTCGGCATCCTGCCAGAAGACATCGTCGTTGGAAAGATCGCCAGATTGTTTCATCTCAAAGGACATCACTTTGTGATTGAGGCGGCGAAAAAAATCGTCCCAAAATATCCGCACGTCAAATTTATGTTTGTCGGTGATGGAGTATTGCGAGACGAGTATCATCGGCAGATTGATGAGGCGGGCTTGAGCGACCATTTCATCTTCACGGGTCTTGTACCGCCGCAAGAAGTCCCCGATTTGATTCATGCGATGGATATGGTCGTTCATACGAGTGAGTGGGAAGGTTTGGCAAGAGTGTTAGTGCAAGGCTTACTGGCGGGAAAACCGGTGGTCAGCTTTGATATCGATGGAGCCAAAGAAGTTGTCATTCCGAACGAGACCGGCTTTCTCGTACCGTTTGGTGAGACTGATCAATTGACGGAATCATTGATTACTCTCGTGGAAGATCGCTTGCTGGGAGAACGCTTGGGGCAAGTGGGACGCCAACGGTTTACCGACATCTTTCGGCATCAAACGATGACTCGCGGTATTCGCGATGAGTATTTTAATCTTCTGGCTGGCAAAGAGTAACTTCCCGCCCCACAGCCGATTTTCTGTTGTGGCGACTTGCGGTCATCCAGAAACCCTCTTGCCGAATTCAAGTGGCGGGTAATAATTCTTAGCAGAGATGGATCGGTCAACGAACTCCACCTAAATTTCGTTTGTCCGTCACATGTCGCTCGAAACTTTCTCTGATCACGGGTGTTTCATCCTGAGAGAGAGTGAATGCGTTCCCACCCGACTTTTTCCTACCTGATTTCCTCTGAAAGAATCGATTATGAAAACACTTCTTTCAACCATTACGACTATCACTTTACTCTTTGCGACCGGATTTCTGGCAGCAGATGTGCTCTTCGAAATTTCGACGCCGTTCGGACGGCCCAGTTTGCTGATTATCACTGGATCGTTGGTGCTTCTCACTTGGCAGCTACGCAAAACGCAGGAAAAACTGTTCCGTCGTGCGATCAACACTGACCTCCAGCACGAAGAGTTGCGCGAGTTGGAAGTCGAGCTGAAAAAGAATCGAGAAGAACTGGGACAGATTCAAAATGCTGACACGCAACCCGTTAAGGTGATTGTTCCCTAAATCAAAAAACGGCTCGACCTCACAATCAGTATGAGGTTGGGCCATTTTTTAAGTGTCGAGTATAATATATCTCTTCTTGAGAGACTCATGGATTCAGACGGTTTCACACTGTCCGTTCGTGTGGCGACGCAGGCCGATCCCGGCATCTTGTGGGGGAATCGAAAAGATTTTTAAGCTGACAGGAGTCGATTCCACGAGACCTTGAACCTGGACGAACGAGAAGGCTTCTTCACGATCCGATTTTGGGAGAGCCGTCAACTGAAAGTCAGTAATCTCCTCAAACCGATCTCGAAGCCCTTTCAGGTTATAACTGAATTGACACAATTCGGCTTTTCCATCGAAGCGTCCACCAACGATTTCGACACGGCTGAGAAACAATCCCACTTCCCAGCCAGTTTCGGTCGGCAGGCATTCGAACCCGACACGGGCGACATCTTCGGCAGGGTCAAAAAGTTCGGCAAGATCGGCAATGAAATGCTGCAACCATTCAGGACGCGAGTCGCGTTGTTCCCGTTCTTCTTTCCAGCGATCAAGCTGCGCAATAAAATGCTGGACGGGCATGTGAGAGTGGTTCATCGAGATCACCTCATTCGGCTGAAACTCGAACCGGGATTGTATAACGACACACGGCATGATGCGTTACATCATGATCGCAAAGAGTCATCACTTGTCTCAGTTCAGGTTTGATCGTTCAAGGCTGTGCATCTACAGGACACGCCGGGTTCGAAGTTCCGTGAACCGGCCGCACAAGTGAAGTGTCGTCTTTGAAAGTGGTCCCACCACCACTTAAGGTATCGGGTATTTGTGGATTCAGATTCACTCGAATTCCTGACGACATCACGACTTGAAGCCTCGCGGTACTTATCGCAGCAGAAATAACGGCGTTTCCACCTGACCGTGTCGCAGACGCATAGCGAACTTTGACGGTTATGTCGGTTATCGTGATCGCTGGCAGCAACCAGAAAATATTGCCTATTCAGCCCGTGCAGAGGTCTCTACTTCTGTCTCTGTCTCTACTGCTGGCGCACTGGTTCCTGATGAACCGCCGAACAATTCCGCAGGGAACGTCTTTTCAAATAACTGATGTGACAAGTAATTCGCGACAAAGAAGAGGACAACCACCACCACTAATCCCACAACTGCCGTGACCCAGGCAGGTTTTTTGTTGGGGTCGATTTTCCGTCCATTTTTGTCGTACTTCACTTCCTTGACGGTGTACTTCAATTGCTTTTCGAGAGTGTTCAAATCCCAGTCAGGACTGTAGTAGTATGAAAGTTGGCCAACGACCCGAGCGTTCATCACAATGACGGGGCCACTGAGAACTAACCCCACAGCCAGTAATATCCCCGGTATAATCATGTTATTCCAAGGGGTTGGAGTAAGCTCAACAGCCGCACGATTGATGATACTGGGATCCAAAGGCTCTTCGATCTGTTTCTTTTCATGATCGGCGACAAGTTCTCGGGCGTAGTGGATGAAATCATTCTCATTCATTACTTTTGCGAATTGATCGATCTTGGGGCCAGAAGTCGCCGCAATCCCCCCAAAGCATGCCAACACAGGAATGGAAGTGACCACCAAGAATACGATCCAGTACCCCACTGCGAGTAACGATTTCCCCCAACCGGACAAAACCTTGTTAATCAGCCATCCATTCTTTTGTTGAGGCATTGCCATGTGTGTCATGCCGATAGGGAACATCGAGAAGATCAACAGTTCTCCGATTCCAATTAAAATTGCGCCGGGAACGATACTCCCATTTTTGATCATCATCCCGCCTCCTACTCCAAATACGATGACGAAGGGGAACGCTGCGACAAGTTGCCAAACAAAAAACTTGATTCCAAAAGACACATTCGTAAAGAAGTCGAAGTTGACGCGTATCAACACATCTTTCTTTTTCAAACTATGATTAATTGTTTCCGTGACCAGGTGCCACACCCAACCGATGGGCGCCATGGCGAAGACAAACGTCAGCAACAGCCAGAACATTTGCGGAGGAGGATTGACGCACCACCACAGCATCCATCCAAATGCCAAATCTAAACTGACGAGAACCAGTAAAAAAATGCTGGTTTTAATGGCGTACCCTTTATTCTTCATCAAGAATCGCCACGCATCCCCCCAAACCGCTTTGAGAAATTCTCCTTTATTGGGGCCTTTTCGTTTCTTCCGGCCAATCGGTCCCCCACTACCAGCGGCAGGAATAGGAGTTCCTCCCGAAGACAAGTCGGCTCCACACGACCGGCAATCAATATCGTCTTCTTTGACACGAGCCCCACAACGAGGGCAAACTTGTTGAGAATGATCTTCGGCGCGACTTAAATCGAGATCGGCCAGAAAATTATCATCAGAGGAGTCTGAATCCTCTTTTGTTTTTTTCTTTTGTCCAGAAGGAATTTTCAGAGGTGCCTCGCATTTAGGGCACTTCACAGTTTTCCCGCGCAGTTTATCGGGTGCATTGAGCACTTTTTCGCAACTGGAACAACGAACCTTCACTGGCATTCCGCTCTCCGCATCTATTGCGTGTGTGTTTGAATTTGATCGGGCCCGGAAAGGAGCCGCAGTAGGCGAGGAGCTCGCCTGTGGGGTTTCTGATTGGTATCTGCTACTCTACTGAGACCAGCCTAGATTTTCACCCTGTAAAAACTAGAATCTGCGTAGGGTTTTTCCTGTTTGATTGACCCTCCGTTGCCGGACATCAATAATGTAAGCAGCCTGTTTTTTGAATCAACCGAGAAGAAGCCGATCATGAGTTCACCATTTCTCTCTTCGCCACACACAGTCGCCACCAGCCAGGTTCCCGATGAACGAGGTCGCTTTGGCGAGTTTGGACGCCGTTTCGTCCCCGAAACGCTCATGCACGCTCTCGAAGATTTGACCGCTCATTACGCAAACGTCAAACAGGACGCAGAGTTTCAGATGGAGCTTTCTGACTTGCTCAGAGAGTATGTCGGTCGCCCAAACCCACTCTATTTTGCGGAACGCCTGACCGAACATGCGGGAGGCGCGAAAATATTCCTGAAGCGAGAAGATCTTAATCACACCGGCGCCCATAAAATCAACAATGCTCTCGGGCAAGCTCTCCTCACGATGCGGATGGGTAAAAAACGAGTGATTGCAGAAACCGGCGCCGGTCAGCACGGAGTCGCCACTGCGACGGCATGTGCTCGATTTGGGTTGCCGTGCGTTGTCTATATGGGGGAAGAAGACATTCGTCGGCAAAAGTTGAATGTTTTCAATATGAAATTGATGGGTGCGGAAGTTCGTCCGGTCACGTCGGGATCCCGGACACTTCGCGATGCCATCAACGAAGCAATGCGAGACTGGATGTCGTCCGTGAAAGAGACTCACTACATCATCGGCTCGGTCGTGGGGCCTCATCCTTTTCCAATGATGGTTCGCGACTTTCAATCGATTATTGGTCTCGAGACGCGGTTACAGGCACTCGAACATACGGGCTCTTTACCTCACGAAGTGATCGCCTGTGTCGGCGGCGGTTCGAACTCTGCCGGCATGTTCTATCCCTTTGTGGATGACAAAAATGTGGTCCTCACCGGCGTCGAACCGGGTGGAAAAGGAAGCGCCCCCGGAGAACATGCCAGCACGTTGGTTCATGGGGAAAAAGGCGTATTGCACGGCAGCTACAGTTATGTATTGCAAGATAGCAGCGGTCAAACGAGCGACGTGCATTCGATTTCTGCAGGACTCGATTATCCGGGTGTCGGCCCCGAACACAGTTATTGGAAAGACACGGGACGCGTCAATTACGTGAATTGTTCAGACGATGAAGCGCTCGAAGCGTTTCAATTGTTAGCGAGAACCGAAGGGATTTTACCAGCCCTCGAAAGTTCTCACGCAATCGCTCATGGCATCAAGGCGGCCGGCAAACGATCCAAAGATGAAAATGTTGTTATCTGTCTTTCCGGGCGTGGTGACAAAGACGTCTACGAACTGGCCCGCATTCTCAGAAAAGATATCTAAACGCGATCGCCTTTGACTTTGATTGCTCATACCGACGACGAAAGAACAACGTGACAGACTCCTCGCGAATCTCCCAAACCTTCGACAACCTCAAAGCTGCTGGACACAAGGCATTCATGCCTTACATCGCAGCCGGTGATCCCGATCTCGCCACCACGGCTGAGATCATCAAAGAGCTTTCGTCCGCAGGCGTTGATCTGATCGAAGTCGGTTTTCCTTACAGCGATCCGATTGCCGATGGACCGGTCATTCAGGCCTCCTACACACGAGCACTCGATAAAGGCCTCAAGGTCGAGCAGATTTTTGAAACCGTCCAGAAGCTGACCACTGCTGAAGACAGCCTACCACCGCTGGTGGCGATGGTCTCTTTCGCGATCATTTTCCGCGTCGGTCCCGAAGCATTTATCAAGAAGGCCGAAGTAGCCGGTTTCAGCGGCCTGATTGTTCCCGACCTCCCGGGAGATGAAGCCGAAGAATTTGCCGCATTGATTAGCGGCTCTTCACTCGATCTTGTACAACTGATCGCCCCCACGACACCCGATCATCGCGTCGAGAAAATTCTCAACACCGCTTCGGGTTTTCTTTACTGCATCTCGGTCGCCGGCATCACGGGTGCTCGCGATGAACTTCCCCCAGAACTGAACGATCAACTCCGCGACTTGCGATCACGGACCGATTTACCGCTGGCCGTCGGTTTCGGAATCTCCAAGCCAGAACAAGTTGATATTCTGCGCGATGTCGCCGATGGTATTATCGTGGGCTCAGCCATCGTTCGTCATCTGGAAAACGTGACCGATGACGCCAGTAAAGCTATGGCTCTTAAGGCTATTCGCCAAATGGCAGATGGTTTAGTCGCCGCGACTCATCGATCCTGAGCGGTCTGAGAAATCTTTCAAAATCCTCCTTTGACCTGCAAGAATTCACTCGTCACACTAAAGGTCGTGGAACACTTGCACTGCATGATTGCGTCTGGTGAGTGTTTCTGACGGTTTGCGTTCATACCGTATGACAGGAGAAAGCCCATGACCGATGCGTTCCAACATTGAGAGCAGTCCCTCGAAAATCGTTTCTTCTACGAACAAGATCAAAAGTTGATTGAACAGCTTCGCCAGCACGAACAGGAGGAGGCTGGCATTCAAAAACTGGCCGCTGCAACCGGGATACACAATCACGATGTGCTACAAGAACTTCTCAACGCCAATTTTCGAGCGGAATCAATTGTCGCCTTGTCTCTGATCCCACTGATTTTTGTCGCTCGTGCCGATAAAGTTGTTGATGACAAAGAGCAGGACGCAATTCTTGATGCGGCCATCGAAGAAGGACTCGAACCAGATACTCCGAGTCACGAACTATTAATTTCCTGGTTGATGAAAGCGCCAGACCCCGAATTATTGGAAGCCTGGCGGCATTACATCAACCAGCTCTGCAAGGAGCTACCAAAAGAGAAAATCGCCGACATGCAGCAACACATTTTGGAGCGTTGTCGCACAGTGGCCGAGGCTGCAGGGGGCTTTTTGGGTCGCGGCGGCATCTCCGATGAGGAACGCAAGATTCTTGGCCACATTGAGTCCGCGTTTGTGACTGTCGAATAAGCGTTGGAACTCCAGGAAAGACTTCCCATGATTGACTGTCGGTTCGTTCTCTGTTGTTTGTGTCTGATCTCGACGAATATTGGGACAGCAGTCGAAGCCAAGCCTCCCAATATCGTCTGGATTGTGGCCGAGAATGTGAAGCTCGACTTTGAATGTTACGGCGCCAAAAACGTCCGTACGCCGAATGTCGATTCTCTGGCAGCGGAAGGGACACGTTACACGCACGTCTTCTCGACCTCGCCCGTTTGTGCACCGAGTCGATCTTGCTTCATGGTCGGCATGTATCAGACGACAACCGATATGCACAACATGCGGTCACATCGAGAAGACGATTATCGTTTGCCGCCCGGAGTCCGACCGATCACACATCGCTTGCAGGACGCTGGCTACTCAACAGCCAACATCAAAACCATCGGCGACAAAGTGGTCGGCACGGGAAAGCTCGATCTCAACTTCGTCAACGAAGGACCGCTCTACAATACGGAGAGCTGGGAGACATTGGTCAAGCAAGAACCGTTCTTCGCGATGATCAATACGCCCGAAGTAGAGTACGATATCTACGACCGTCAAACTTACAAACATGATCGCGTGGTTTGGGTGGGCGAAGAATGGCATCCCAAAATTGCCACACCGGAAAATGTGACGCCACCGCCCTACTATCCCGATCACCCGCTCGTTCGCGAAGAATGGGCCCGCTATCTCAATTCCGTCAGCGGCATCGATGTGCGTGTCGGTTGGATTATCGACCGGCTCAAAAAAGATGGTGTCTGGGATGATACGGTCGTGATCTTCTTCGGAGACAATGGACGACTCGAAGCCCGAGGCATTCATTGGTGTTATGACAGCGGCATCCATGTCCCCATGGTGATTCGTTGGCCCAAAAATCATGACGCCCCTCCACAGATCAAACCGGGAGCCATCAATCACGACGTCGTCAGTCTGCTCGATCTCACTGCGACCACATTAGGCACTGCCGACATCGAGAAACCATCGTTGATGCAGTCGCGGAATATTCTTGGAAAAGACGCAGACTCTTCCCGACGGTATGCCTTCAGTGCGCGGGATCGTGTCGATGAAACCGTCATGCGTATTCGATCTGTTCGCGGAAAAAAGTATCACTACTTACGCAATGACTTCCCCAAAATGAGTTTCTTGTCGCTCAACCGTTACAAAGAAAAATGTTTTCCCGTCAAACCCCTGATGCGTGAGATGATGGCGGAAGGTCAGTTAAAGGGTCCGCCTGCCGACTTGATGCAACCAGTCCTGCCTCGCGAACAGTTGTTCGATACTGAAGCCGATCCACACGAGATCAAAAATCTTGCCGACTCGAATGATCCTGAGATCCAAACGGTGTTAAAAGAAATGCGAGCGGCACTCGATGTCTGGATTGTCGAAACGGGAGATCGCGGACAGGTGCTGGAACCTGCCGGAATCGTCGGCCCCTTCGAGAAAGAAATGCACGACTGGTTCGGCACACCGAAGTGGTATGGGAAGAAGTGAATGGGAGATGCCTCAAGCTCTGCTTGAGGATGAATGACCAATCGACCACAACTTCGAGACGCCCCTTATTCCCGAATACTCAACACCCCTTTCAAGAGTATGACCAGGTGTGTCCCCCAAATCTCATACTCTTGAACTCTTGAAATAGGTTTCAGCGTTCAGAATGTAGCAAGCATCAGGACGCTTTTTTGCTCACAGAAGGTGAATCGTTTCCACGAGCCGATAGCCCTTCGCTGGAAATCAGTTCCACAACCCGTTGAGCATATCGATCCATATCCATGACAACCGAATCGACTTTACCAGCCAGATACATGTAGAGGATCAATGAAGGAATCGCGATGATCAACCCAGCGGCCGTGGTCAGCAATGCGAGTGCGATGCCGGAGGCCAGTTGTGAAGCTTTGCCCATCGCGTCGGCCCCGGCGATTTCGTTGAACGCCCGGATCATTCCAATCACCGTTCCTAACAGACCAATCAGCGGTGTGACCGTCGCCACGCCATTCAAAACGCGAAGGTGTTTCCGCAAGAGGCTGACTTGTCGTTCGCCACCATCAAGAATCGCTTGTTCCACTTCGACGCTCGGTCGTCCCCATTTGCGGACACCGTGCGCAAAGACGACCGCCGTCGGACTACCGTTATCTTCACACAAGTCGAGCGCTTTTTGCGGCTCGATTTTTCCTTGTTCGAGATGCTTGATGAACCGTTGGACAAACGCCCTGGGAATCACGCGACCACGACGCAAAACAACGAGGCGTTCCAAACCGAACCAGAGCGAGATAAAAGAAGCAGCCAGAAATGGGGCCACAAACGGCCAGCCGAGTGCTTCCAGAATTTCTTGCGGATTTTGTGGAATCGAAGGTTTGTCTTCGTTGGTTTCAGGAGTTTCCGATTCTGCCGGGGTAGGGCCTGCTTCATCGAGCAGTTCCGCTTCCTCATCAGTGATCGGAACGGGTTCTTGTGCAGAAATCGAGGGAGTCAACGAGACCGCAATTCCACACCCCAGAATGAGTGCAACAAATGGAACGACAAGTCGTGTAGAGTTTGTCTTCATATCGAGAAAACCGCTTCGCGGGGAACGTCTCAAGGAAAGGCATCTTGTGATGCGTTCACAGATTCTAACAGGACAGCGTCTCTTGAAAAGACAGATCGAAAGATTCCCGCCCCCTTTCACCCCCAGAACACCTATTTTCTCCACTCGTTGACCAAAACGGGTTGCCCCCTATAATCGCTTATCCAGCTCTGCAAACATCGCATTCACAAAGGTTTTTCTGTTTATGTCCGTCAATCAACCTCAGACGCTCCGCGAACTCAAAGAGTCCGGCTATCAATCCCGCCCCGTGAAACAGGAAATGCGAACCAATCTGCTGCGATTTCTCCGAGAGGGAGAAACTCCTTTTGACGGAATTCTCGGCTACGAAGAGACTGTTTTGCCTCAGATTTATAACGGCATTCTCTCGCAACACGACATGCTGTTTCTTGGCCTTCGCGGGCAGGGGAAGACGCGAATGTTGCGACAACTGGTCAATTTACTGGATGAGTGGATGCCGATTGTCGCCGGTTCTGAAATCCACGACGATCCGCTCAAACCACTCTCCAAGTACAGCCGTGATCTGATTGCCGAAAAAGCAGATGACACACCGATTGAATGGATTGGCCGAGAAGGCCGCTATCACGAAAAGCTGGCGACTCCCGATGTGACCATCGCTGACCTAATCGGTGAAGTGGATCTTATCAAACATGCCGAGGGACGACATTTGGCGAGTGAAGACGTTTTGCACTTCGGTCTCATTCCTCGCAGTCATCGCGGCATCTTCTGCATGAACGAGCTACCCGACTTGAGTCCGAAGATTCAGGTCGGCCTGTTTAATGTCTTGGAAGAACGCGATATTCAGATTCGCGGTTTTCCGATACGTCTCGAACTCGATCTCAGTCTTGTTTTCAGTGCGAACCCGGAAGATTACACAAATCGAGGACGCATTGTCACACCTTTGAAAGACCGGATTGGCTCGGTCGTCCGCACGCATTATCCACTGACGCGAGAATTGGGAATCGAGATCACCAAAGAGAATGCCTGGACGGATCGGGATGCCGACATCGACGTGCAAGTTCCCAGGTATCTCCAGGAAGTGATCGAAGAAATTGCCCGTCTTGCACGAACATCGCCGCACGTGAATCAAGCATCCGGCGTCAGCGTGAGAATGTCCATTGCCAACTACGAAAATATGATCTCCAATGGCGAACGACGAGCTGCCGTATTGGGACAATCGGCCACCATTGCACGTCCCGCCGATCTATCGTTTCTGACAGCCAGCGCACGAGGGAAAATGGAACTCACGATGAGTGAGGAGCCGGGCGAAGAAGATGAACTGCTTCGTCGTATTATGGACGAAGCGATTAGTGTTATTTTTGGTGCCAGTTTAAGTCCCAAGCAGTTCCGCAATGTGGTCGAGCATTTGGATATGGGCAAGACGGTGGATCTGAGTGACAATAGTCCTACTGAGACAATTCTGGCGGCGTTCGACATGATTCCCCAGTTTCGGCAACAACTCGAAACGGTTGCCGAGGATTTGGAACCCGAGATTTTCAATAGTCCGTTGAAAGAGGAACTATTGGTTTCCGTCGGAGAGTTTGTGCTACATGGTCTCTATTCGGCCAACAGGATCAATCGACAAATCTCTTCGGGTGGTGCGCAATTCGGGTAAAGGCAGGTGACGATATTTGAATTGTTGAGAGGGCAACAATTCCGATTTATTGCCAGCGCCGATTTATTGCCAGCGCCGATTTATTGCCAGCGCCGATTTATTGCCAGCGCCGATTTATTGCCAGCGCCGATTTATTGCCAGCATTGAGTTTGTTACAGTGTTTCGTTCTCAGAATAATCGACGAGCCTCAAACGCCCGTCATATTCCCCAATCAAGGAAGAATGCGTTGACCTTAAAAGTTGTCATGATGGGAACGGGTGAATTTGCCCTCCCCGCGTTTTTGGCGTTGTGCGATTCGGACCACGACATCGTCGGTCTCTATACACAACCGGATAAGACCGGTCGTGGTCATCACTCGAATCAGCCCCATCCCATGAAAGAAGCGGCCATCGAGCACGGCGTGCCTGTGTTTCAGCCCGATAATATTAACACGCCCGAGTCACTTGCAGAATTGCGCGGCTTGAATGCGGATGTCTTTATCGTGGCGGCGTACGGTCAAATCCTGAAGAAAGAATTGCTCGAGATGCCTTCTCTGGGGGCATTCAATATTCATGGTTCGTTGTTACCGAAGTATCGCGGGGCATCGCCGATTCAATATGCGTTGTTGCATGGAGAAACCGAAACCGGCATCACCATTTTCAAGATCGAACCGAAACTCGATGCTGGTCCCATCATCCGCAAAGACGCAATTGCCATCGGCCCCGACGAAACTGCTGGTGAATTGCATGACCGGCTCGCACAGCTTGGTTCCGAAGTCATTGTTGCGACTGTTGACGACATCGAAGCTGGTCAATTCGAACCACTGACACAAGCAGAATCGGACACGCTTTACGCGCCTCGTCTCAAAAAAGAAGACGGCATCATCGATTGGACAAAGTCGGCACAACAGATTCACGATCATATCCGCGCGTTTAATCCCTGGCCTAAAACTTTCTCCTGGTTCCAACACGCGGACCGGAAACCGCAACGAATTCTGATTCACAAAACGACGGTTCTCTCGGAAGAGACAACCGAGCCTCACGGGGTCATCTTGAATGTCTCGGAGGAAGGAGTTCAAGTGGCAACGGGCGAAGGTGTCTTGAACATCGTGGAACTTCAACCCGAAGGGAAACGCCGTATGCTCGCGAAAGACCTGATGAACGGCTACGCATTACAGCCGGGTGATCGATTTGGAACTCCTCAGTGAACACCGTTTCCTGTGTTATCGATGAAATACTGGGCAACCTCGTCCAGAGTTGTAGGAGCTGTGCGGATTATTCCGCACACGAGTGAGATGCTACACGTTGCTTTAATAAATGGTCGATGAACAGAGCACGGGGAATTCTTTCGATCTGGAGTCAGTCATGCGCGTTTCACAATCTGCTGTTACACTGGGAGTTTTAATCGCATCGTTTGCGACATCCCAAGCTCCATTGTCAGCACAACCACCTGCACCGGTTTCCGATTTTGTGGAGTATACGGTCGGTAGCAGCAATGGAAGTGGATGGGTCGATAGTCCCTCCAAAGTCGTTGTGCCTCGCTGGCACGGAATGCCTTGGATGTCAAACGGGCCTCAGGCAGGCTCGCAGACTCCTTACTTCCGTGACACAGAACTCGGCGAACATCCTCATTACGGAAGCAACGGCTCTCCCGCTGCCGGATATCCTCATTTCGACAATCGGTCTGCCATGCACGGCATCTGGTATCGCCCTAATGGATACGCGGGGACCGATCATTGGAGTCAACCGTTAAGATTTAATCCCATGGGTAACGGCACCCCTCAACATCGCAGTGCATATCGTATGGACTACGCTCCCTATACCATTGTGCCAAGCGATACTCAATATGGGCCGCAATATTACTCCCGATACCGTGACATGCACGATCCCACCAGTGACGATTGCGATGACCCGAACTATTGCCGTAAGAAATCGTTCTGGTTATTCGGCCGGTAGTAAATCATCGGGCCTATTCGAGTTCTTCGTTGCCTGCGACCTTTTCTTGAGTCAACGGTAGAGGGTTCTTGATCTGATCAATGCTACGAAGATGCAGATCCCGTTGTGGGAAGGCAATTTCGATATCGGCTTTGCGAAACTCTTGATCAATGGAGGTGTGCAACTCGTGAATGGTCTGCAATCGATTCTCAAGTTTTGGCAAAAAGCAGCGGACTGTGAAATTCAAAGTCGAATCCCCAAAACCGTCGAACACTGCCGATGCCATTGGTTCGTCCATGATTTCAGGATGATCGGCACAGACTTTCAATAAGATGTGACGTGCTCTCTCGGTATCCGAGCCATAGGCAACTCCGACCAAAATGACGACCCGATTGATCGTATCGGTGAGTGTCCAGTTATTGAACTGACCAACAATAAACTCTTTGTTAGGTACGATGAACTCTTTACGGTCCCAGTCTGTGATCGTGGTGGCACGAATGCGGATTCGCGTCACCGAACCAGTGACATTTCCTAACGTGACGATATCACCCACTCGCAATGGTTGCTCGAAGAGCAGGATGATTCCCGACACAAAGTTGGCAAACATTTCCTGCAAGCCGAAGCCGAGTCCCACCGCCAATCCACCGAGCAAAATCGAAACCTGAGTCATCCCGATCCCCAGCATCCCACAACCGATGGTGATACCAATCGCCATCACAACATAACGGGCAATGGACCCGATGGCGTAACGAATACCAGTGTCCAAAGGGAGATTCTGGAGAACTGTGATCTCTAACAGGCCGGGCAAATTCTTCGAAGCAATCACAGTGACAACAATCGTCAAGACAAGCAGGATCAAATCACCCACAGTGACGGCAGCCTCGGAGGCTTGATAAATCTGCTCGACAGGCTCACCCTCATCACCTCCCAGCCCTTCCACCAGTTCCGTTTGCCCGATGACGGTCCAACTTAAAAACTCAATTTGCGGTGTCACATCACTCCAAATCATCCACATCGAGACAAACACTGCGAGCCCGAATGTTGTGCTCAGTAGTTGTCGTGTTTGAGCATTAATGGACGACAAATCGACACCTGCCGACTTTGGATCAAAGACAGAATTACTTTCAGAAGTTCCTCCTTCTGATTGACTGGCTTCCTCTTTCGCACGGGCTTCCTGCCTTTGCTTGGCTTGTTCGAGAGCCAACTTCCCACGCGCAATGTAGACCCAACGATACCCGAGTTCATTGAGCATCACGAGAACGAGTAATACACCGGCAGAGAGAATTAACTGACCCATCAGCACGTTCGCAGTGAAGGTGTAGCCTGAAACCGATAAGAGCACGAAGAATAGTGGTATGCAACAGGGGCCGTATGTTAATAATTTCTTCCATAAGTTCATTTCAACTTTCACGGAACGTTTATCTGTCGACTTCGATGGCATCAAGACGCGATAGAGAAACCAAGAAGTTGCCAACATGAGCACCAGCATTAATAGTCGGCCCAGAGATCTTCGATCTTCAAGAATCCCGACTTTATAAATCATGGTAATCACAAATACCATCGGCACGACAGAAAGTGTGTACCAGTGCAGGTTAAGTCGAACGCGACTCAGTTGCTGTTGTGGCCAGCGGAAATGAACTTCACCAAGCCCGTTCGGACGGACGAGGTAGCGTGTCAGTCGCAGCACACTCAGGACAAATGCCACAGAGATCAAAGAACTTCCAAAGCCCGGAACAAACGCCGGATTGACACCGGGAAGATCAGTGGGAGGAATCACTCGTAACAGGCGATTGCCAACTAACCAGATGAGACTCGGAATCCAGATCGGCAAAATTAAAGTGATCAGAAAAGCTTCTCGCGTCAGTTCAAAAGGAGCAAGAAAATTTTCGGAAAACTGATTCGATAATTGCATTAACCGTCTTTTGAGACGTGTTTGCAACAAAATAAACAAGATCAACGCAAACGCAATGGAGGCTGTCCAAGCGGGATTCAACAGGATTTCTCCCCCCAGTTCTTCCCCCAACATTTTCCAGTTGGCCACATTTAACAATGGTGCCAGACCATTGTGAGCATTTTTCAAATCGCGCCATTGTATCACAGGTGCCACAGGCACCCATAACGATTGTTCGTCCAGATATTCCTGATAGCTCTGGATCAGAACAACCAGTTCTCCTTCTGTCTTACTGAGTTCGGTTAATACCGTAAGAAGATTTTCATAATCGGTTTTGAGAGTTGCGAGCGCTTCCTTTTTTCGGCTCAATAGATTCTGAGCCTCTGCTTCCAAGTTGGATCGTTGCTCTTTGTCGAGGGTCAAGTCACCTAAAAGTTCGTTGATTTCATCTTCAACCGCGACCAGATCTTCTTCTTGAGACTCGTATTTCAGTTTCTCGCTTCGGTATTCTATCGCCAAACGATGATGGGTGATTTCTGCTTCTTCATATTGATAGATCGACGGAATAATGTCTCGCTGATAATTGAGAATCGGCGCCAAAGTTTCGACGCGTGAATCCTGACTCAGTCGGCCTTGAGTATCCTTCTGTTCCTTCTGAAGAAACTGCAGCGTCTCACGTGATTTTTCCAGTTTCTCACGTAACTCAGAGGTGATCTCCAATGGTCCCGCTTCTTGGTCAGGTTCTTTTTCCTGATTCCGAGCGCGAATTGTCTCTGCAATTTCTTTGGCGAGAGGCTTCAGTGGGTCAGAGGTTTGGTCAATCAGCACTTGCAGTTCGTCAACTTGAACAGTCGCTTTCTTCTTCTCCAGAGACACAACTTGTTTTTGAAGCATCTCGACTTTACGCTGCAACTGGCTGACTTCTTTTTGCAGCACCTGTTTCTCCAGCGTGCGCAACTCTTTGTTGGCCGTATAGAACGGAATCTCTTGACTCAGATACTTGCGTTGATCGAGAAGTCTTTGCTGCTCGGCTTGAAGAACGGTTTTCGAAGCATTGACGACGGCCACCGCTGTCTCGGCGGGTGCCGGTTCTTGGAGAAGTTTTTTAATCCCTTCCAGGTGTTGATCCACCGTGCTCAGCTCTACCGGATTCTTGGGAATTCGATCTTCACGAAAGGCTATTTGTGTATCTTTGGCCTTTAGTTCATTTTCTTTCTCGATCAGTTTTTGTTGCAGTTCAGCCAGTTGCTGCTTCGCAGCCGCCAGCTTGGCATCGATGGCATCGAGAGTTGGGTTAGGAGTTGTTTGAAACGGTTTCAGAAATTCTTCCTGTTTCGCAGTTTCTTCCGCGAGTAGTTTTTTCTGAGCAGAAACTCTCTGTTCGATCTCCTGTGGGTCGAAGGTCACCTTCTGCATTTTGGCTTGATAATTTTGTGACTCTTGCAAATGCGAAATCGCATTACTGTAGAGGTCGGTCAGCTTCTTCTTTTGATCTTCCGGGAGTTCCAGCTTTTGAACAGCCTCGAGCTGATCCTGGACCGCTTGAAGACGCAAGCCGTTACCCTCAGGTGTGGCAGATTCTTGAGGAGCGGTCGATGCATCGGGTTTTGAGTCTGATGACGGTTTCGTCGCTCCCTGGATAATCAGATTTCCTGGACCAGCATCCGATTGTGCCCACAGAGAAGGCGAGAGAAGGCTCACCAGACTGACTAAAATGAAGCAGTGAAAAATCCATTTCGAAAATCGATGACGACTCATATGCGGTATTCCTCCTTGTAACCGAATGCCGGAATCCATCCGACCATGCGCTGTGATCTTTACTATAGTGATTCCTTTTGCGTTGAACAGGGGCAACAGTACCTCTGAACCACTGGCATTGATGTCTGCCCTTCGGATAGCATGGCATCCACCGTAACTTTTGCTGAACGGAATCTTTATGAAATTGACTTTTCTAGGCGCTGCAGGTGAAGTGACCGGCAGCCAACATCTTCTCGAAACTGATCGCCTGAGATTACTGCTCGATTGTGGGTTCTTCCAAGGACGACGAGCCGAGTCTCGAAAGAAAAACGAAGAATTTCACTGTCAGCCTCGCAAGCTGGATGGCGTCGTGCTTTCGCATGCCCATATCGATCATTGTGGGAATTTACCAGGACTGTATCGTGCCGGTTATCGGGGCCCCATATTTTGCACAGAAGCGACTGCCGACATCGCAGAGATCATGCTGGAAGATTCGGCAAAAATTCAGGAGGAAGATGCGCGTTATCTCACCAAACGTCTTAAAGGCGATCATCCTCCCGTAGAACCGCTTTATACAGTTGATGATGTCAAAAAAATGCGCAAGCAGTTCGAGACTTTGAGTTATGACGTATGGCACGAACTTTCTCCCGATTTTTCACTTCGCTTTCGTCGTGCGGGACACATTCTTGGTTCTGCGATTACCGAAATGAATATTACCGAGAAAGGCGAAATTCGTCGTGTGGTATTTACTGGTGATTTGGGCCGGCGCGGGTTGCCTCTTCTGCACGATCCGCAACCGATTGATCGTGCGGATGTCGTTATCTGCGAATCGACTTACGGCAACCGCGTACATGTTCCTCCCGGAGACTTGAAAGAAGCACTTCGCAAAATCATTCAAGAAACCGCGGCAAAAAACGGCAAGGTGATTATTCCCGCGTTCAGCCTCGGGCGGACTCAGCAAGTCGTCTATTTTCTCAATGATCTGTACAACTCGGGCGAGTTGCCCAATATCCCGGTTTTTGTCGATTCACCACTTTCCACCAAACTCACAAACGTATTTCGATACTATCAAGCCGAGATGGATGAGGATGTCACGCAAGTTTTACGCGATGATGAAGATGGTGATATCTTCGGCTTTGAAAAGCTGCACTACACTCGATCACAGGAAGAGAGCATTGCCCTGAATCGACGTAAAGGATCTTTTGTGGTGATTGCCTCATCGGGAATGTGTGAGAACGGGCGAATCCGCCATCATCTGAAACATGCGGTGGAAGATGAGAACAGTACAATTGTGATTATTGGCTACCAGGCACAACACACACTCGGTCGTCGCATTGTCGAACGCCAGCCACGCGTCAAAATCTTCGACCAGGAACTCAAACTTCGCGCACGAGTCGAGGTCTTAAACGGGCTATCGGCACACGCCGATGCTCACGATTTTCAGTGGTGGTTTGAGAAGCTGTGCGAAGTTGGTGGGGCGGGGCAGGTCTTTCTTGTCCATGGAGAAGAAGACCCGGCCAAATCACTTGCCAGCTTGATTGACAACCTCTGCGATAGCGAGCCGATCATTCCTCAACGATTCGATTCATTTGAGGTTTAATGCGAACTATCGACGATACCGGGGAATTTTCATCACGCGCGGTACGGGGTCGAATATCCAGCTTTTTTGAGCCTGCGTGAAGTCAATCGTCTTGGGAACGGTGAAGAATTCTGCCACTGTGACAAACTTGGCAGGATTATTCGGTAACGGCTTTTGCTTGGCCGCATAGGTTTTCATCATAGTTTTAATGCGAGAGTCGTCCATCGAATCAAAGCCACCGATGGTCACAACCGATTTATTCTCATCGTGCCAAACATAAACCTCGTAATCTTGGCTGTAACCTGCCTTTTGAGCATTTCGCATCGAGGTGGCTAATTCCAATGCGTCTTGAGCGGCTTTATCGAGTGCATTCGAGGGTTTGATTTGGTCGAATAACGAATTCTGCTTTTCTTCATCTCCACCCAGCATGATTTTCGTACCGGTTCCCGAGAAGGTGGCAATGATCAAGGTATACTGATGCGGATTTTCGAACAACGAATAGTTGTGGTTTGTATTCAGGCGAATCAGCAGAGGATTCGCAGAGGCGTCTTTCACTTCTTCAGGTGTCAGTAACGGGTTAACCGTGAAGAATGCACCACTCAGAGGTTTTGGCTGTCCCGGAGTCGACTTGAAGCGACCGCCGTTCTTCAATAAGAAATCTGCTTTGTAGTTTTTAATCCAAGTCAGCGTTTGTTGACCTTTTTTGTCTTCAATACTGGAGTAATTGCCGGCCAGCACGGAGATCATGTTTCGCTGGGCAGTGTAGACTCGCTGTTCGCGTCGTTGCATGCGATTACTGGTTTCAATTTTACCCAGCTTGGCATCCTGCTCGAACACATAGGCGGGAATCCCTTTTTTGCGGAGTTCATACACCAACTCGACGGCTGCCTGACGAGCGGTAAACCCTTCTTTGCGAAAGTTCTCATCACGAACCTCAGAGAAAGAAGCAGCCATGATCATCCAGGGACCATGCTGTTTCGTGATCGTGTATTCTTTCCCTTTGACGGCTTCAATGCCGGCCGCGCCAACGAATGATGTTGACGAAAACAACATCACAAGCAGACAAACGGGAATAAGACACAGCGTTTGATCAAGTTTTCGCACGACAGACTCCTTCCGAGGGCGAAGTCGTAACATAATCAAATTGCTGAAGTTACGACTTTTTATGAAGGCCGATTCGTGGCCTTTCGACTAAAACTGCCGCGAACTTTAGCTCTTTTCCGATTTTTTGTCCAGAGGCCAATGATCGCCGAGAGCTGCGGCTTGGAGAGTCATCAACTCTTGAATTCCGCTTTCCGCGAGTTCCAGTTGGCGATTGAGGAGATCGCGACTGAAAGTCCGTCCTTCGGCAGTCCCTTGTACTTCGACAAATTCACCATTCCCGACCATGACGACATTCATATCGACATCTGCCTGACTGTCTTCGGAGTAATCCAAATCGAGCAGAAGTTCGTCATCGTAGACACCAATACTGACCGCCGCCAAAGCATCGGTGATGACAGCAGAGGGATCCAGATTTTCATTCCGGGCGACCGCATCACACAGCGCAATGAATCCGCCGGTAATACTCAACGTACGAGTGCCACCATCCGCTTCGAGCACATCACAATCGATGGTGATTGTTCGCGCACCCAATGCTTTGAAATCGACCACGGCACGTAAACTGCGCCCAATCAATCGCTGAATCTCTGTGGTCCGTCCATCGACTTTACTCCGTTCACGGCGTTTTCGCGGAGACGTACTGCCCGGCAACATACTGTACTCACCCGTCACCCAACCGCTTGGCTCTTCGCCTTCCGCAAGGCCATACTTTTTCCAGGGAGGGACCGACTCTTCCAACGATGCGGTGCAAAGCACCGTGGTACGCCCCGCTTTGATCAAGACGCTTCCCGAAGCCGATCCGGTGAAATCACGTTGAATGGAAATAGGGCGTAGCTGATCAGGTTTTCGATTGTCGTGTCGCATGATTAAGTAATTAGAAACTAGGAATTAGAAGTTAGTAAAAATCTCAACACTGGTGTCTACCGAGCATCCAGCTCAGAAAAATCTGCTCTCAACAATTTATCAAGATGCTTTTTGAACAAATACGAATACCAATCCAATTTTGCTTTCAATGCATCAGGCAGACGCAGATCCCATTCAGATTCAGACTTTGGAATTATTCCGATGAAGGTTTTACTCCAAGTATCAAATATTGTTTGTGAACGACAAAGCTTCAGAACGTACTCATTTAGCAATTGTTGATCTACTTGATTGGTACTCGACTTCAAGGTGAACTCTAATCGCCAACGATCCCACCAAAATGAAAGTCCAATTCCATGTCCAACTGAGCGTTTCTGTATTCAATGACAGTACCTTCCTGGCCGCTCCACTTTCTTATTCTCTTGTATCCTAAATTATTCAGAAAGGTGAATTTCTCATATAAGCATCTAAACGTATCTTCTTCTGACATCATGCTCTCGTATAGCTCGATGTGATACTCTCGATCATGCCATTCGTCGAGATACCAATATTTGTCATCTTCATCGCGAATCATAATTCACTTCACCAATAGCCAATGGAACAATCCGCGGGCAATGTGCATGCGATTTTCCGCCTGTTGGAAAACCATGCTTTGCGACGATTCCATGACGCCATCAGTCACTTCCAAGCCGCGTTTCGCGGGCAGGCAATGCAGGAACTTGGAATCGTTCGGGGCTGCTGACAGTATCTCCTCATTGATCTGATAAGGTGCGAAGTCTTTTTTCCGTTGCGCGGCTTCTGTCTCTTGCCCCATACTCGCCCAAACATCGGTATAGAGAACACAGGCGTCTTTGACAGCCAATTTAATATCAGTCGTCTGTACGAGGTCAGCATCAGGGTAATTCTGTTGATAGCTCTCCAGAAATGACTTTGAAAGTGTGTAATTTTCCGGCGTACAAACCGTCATCGGAATTTCAAGAATCGCCGTGATGTTACACAACGAAGCGGCAACATTGTTCCCATCACCAATGTAAACAAGGCGTCGATTTTTTGGATATTCACCGAATGCTTCGCGTACCGTCAATATATCAGCCAGCGCCTGGCAGGGATGCAGTTCATCGGATAACGCATTGATAACCGGCACGCTGGAGTGCTTGGCAAAATCGATAATGAATTGATGCGAAAATGTCCGAATCGTAATCACATCTGTGAAGCTGCTGAGAACTCGGGCAACATCTTCGAGTGATTCCCGACCGTTGAGCCCCGCTTCTTCAGATGTCATGAACATTCCGTTGCCACCCAAATTTACCATGGCCGCTTCAAAACTGGTGCGGGTTCGCAGAGAGGGTTTGTCAAATATCTGCGTCAAAAAATATCCCGCAAATGGCTGAGGGCGATCATCGTCCTGAAACTTTTGTTTGAGGACCGCCGATGTTTCGAGAATACTCTCGACCTGTTTTCGATCAAGATCCTGTAATGATATGAGGTGTGTCATGTGAAGACTCCACTCCTCTTAAAAAAACAAATGACGAACGATATCTCCCGAGCACAGGGAATGTCGTTCGCCGAATGGATAGTTAGTTTTCAGTAATCAGTTTTCGGTGTTCAGTGACTTTCGAAGTCCATAGATCATCTTTGAGATCTGTTGACATTCATCGATAATTTCTCGCATCTGCTCTAGTTCTATCAACCCCACTCTCGATGCGATGTAAGTTTGAGTTCGTAATTCCGCTGCTGAACCACTTGCGATTTTCAAATAACGTGCAAACTCCTTGTTTGACCCTTCAGATCCTTCCGCGATATTCGAGGCTATGGAAACTGCTGCTCGCTGCATTTGATCTTTCAGACCATAATCTCTGCTGTCCCGCATGACCTCGTAGATCTTAACTGCCAGTTGGCAACTTCGCTTCCAAGTCTTCGAAAGATTGAAACATAAATATGAACTCCTCACTCATCACCTGCAATCGATTGGCTACTAATATTCAATCTTTCTGAAAACTGAACACTGTCATCTGAATACTTTTGATCACTCTGCGTCTGCAGACATCTCCTGCAAGACCTCTTTCAGGATTGCACAACCTTCATCGACTTGCTCTGCCGTCACATTCAAAGCGGGTAACAATCTGACAACGGTTTCATGAGTGGCATTCATGAGGAGTCCTCGTTCCATACATTTTCCGACTGCGGGAGTCGCCGGAATCGTCAGATCGATTCCCACCATCATGCCTTGCACGCGGACTTCGCGAATGATTGATAGCTCTGCCTGAAGATCGAGAAAGAACTTGCGGAACTGTTCGGATCGAGCAGAGACATTGCTTAACAGATTCTCTTCTTCGATGGTGGCGACTGTCGCCAAGCCTGCCGACATGGCAATCGGGTTTCCGCCGAATGTGCTGGCGTGCATTCCCGGTCGTAAACTCGGGGCCACTTCATCGGTCGCAATAATGGCACCGACAGCAACTCCACCCGCCAATCCTTTGGCCAGCGTCATAATGTCTGGCTGAACATTCCAGGTTTGGTAGCCGAACCATGTTCCCAAACGCCCCATGCCGGTTTGAACTTCATCAAAGATCAGCAACAGCTCATTGTCGTCACACAGTTCCCGCAATCCCTCCAAGAATCCTTCCTCGGGGATGTTCACTCCTCCCTCACCCTGTACCGGTTCGATCAGAATCGCGGCCGTTTCGTCATCAATCATCGAGGCAACAGCATCGAGATCATTGTGGGGAGCATAACGAAAGCCGGCCACCATCGGGCCGATCCCTTCGTGATATTTGGGTTGTGCGGTGGCTGTCACGGCGGCATAAGTTCGACCGTGAAAACTGTTCTCGAACGTGATGATCTTGTGTCGTTTTTCCGAAGTGTGCAAGCGAGCGAGTTTGATGGCCCCTTCAATCGCTTCCGCTCCACTGTTGCAGAAGAATGCTTTGCCAAATCCTCGTGTGCAGAGCGCTTCGGCAAATTTTCCTTGCGACTCGATGTACCACGTATTGGGGACGTGAATCAATTCCCCAGCCTGTTTTTGGACAGCCTCCACCACTTGCGGTGGGCAGTAACCCAAAATGTTACACCCCCAACCAGGAAACAGATCGAGATAACGCTGACCTTCCGCACTCCAGACATACGACCCTTCTCCGCGAACCAATGTTACCGGATAGCGTCGATAGTTCGGGATCACATACTGATCGAACAGTTCGATGGTTTCCTGACTCGTGGATGTCGTTGTCATAATGTTCGCTTTCTGAACTGTTCTTATTAGGAACAGGGAAGACAAAACTCAAAGTCGCAATGACTTCTTGAATTCGTATCGATGTCTCATAAGTGGATTATTGGGAATCGTGTAGCACGAGTTCGGTTCCGATACCGGTGTCTGAATAAATCTCCAACAAAATACTATGCGGAGTCCGGCCATCCACAATGTGGACTTTCCCAACACCCGCCGCCAACGCTTCCAAAGCGGCTTCCACTTTGGGAACCATCCCCGCCGCTACGACTCCCTCTTCGATCAGCTTACGGCAATCGGCACCATCCACATGACGTATTAAAGTGTTCAAATCATCCTTGTCTCGACAGATACCGGGAACATCGCTCAGGAACATCAGTTTTTCCGCTCCCAAAATGCCCGCAACGGCTGCGGCTGCGGTATCCGCATTCACGTTGAAAAGACGTCCTCCCCGATCAACGGCTATAGACGGAATGACGGGAATCACGCCGTTATCACAAGTCCGCTTGAGTAACTCCCGATTGATATCGTAAACCTCTCCGACACGTCCAAGGTCTACAGGTTCACCCTGATCATTGGTCAAATCCAATTTACGAGCAACGAGACAATTCTGAGTCTGGTAATTCAGAGCGACAGCCTGTCCCTGACGATTGTTGATCTCGGCAACCAGCGATTGACAGATATCTCCGGCGAGAACTTTGGCAACAATGTCGATGGCTTTCTCATCAGTATATCGTCGTCCCTGAACAAACCGTGGTTCGATGCCCGCGTCGGTCATCGCTTTACTGATCGCCTTACCACCGCCGTGGATCAGGATCGGCTTCATGCCGACACTCGACATGAAAATCACATCGGTCAGAAACGCTTTAACGGCTTCGGTTTCTTCGAGAGCCGAACCGCCAAACTTGATGACGACGTATTTTCCTCGAAAACGCTGAATCCAGTTCAGAGCTTCGATCAGAACATCGGCTTTCTTGATTGCTTCGGAAACCATGATTCTTCCGTAGTTTAAGATAAGCTGGATATTTTGACATGCCGGGATGTGAGAGTCAAATGAGCAGCACTTAACCCAACATTCGCGGGGATGCCCCAAATTTCAGGTCAGAATCGCAATGAAAGTCTTAATTACGCTCTTTGAGTGACTGCTGAGTCGATTCAAATCTGGCCAGCGCTTAAAAAAGGCCCACGGCCAAGCGTGGGCAGAGGATGATTGGAAGGGGTTCTCATTTCGATCAACGAAGCCGTATTCCGAACGAGAATCCTCCTCGATTAAAAGTGATATAACGAGCACGATTATCGACCCGATGGTGATGATGGGCGTGACCTGAAGATCGATGTCCCGCATGGCTGTGTTGATAGTAATCAGGGCGGGGTGGAGCATGATGGGCGTGACGGTCTGCGTCCTGTAATGACCGTCGTAACAGTTTCGCTAATTTCTCAGCCTTCTTCACAGTGCCAAGAACATGGCGGTCATTCCGGTATCGTTTATCATCCAACTTATCGTCGAGATCATCTTCCAAATCATCGAGCAAGTCTTCTAATTTGGCAACCTGACGAATCGTGCTGTGCAGGTCGTGCCGATGCAGGACATCGTGCTGCGATGACTCTGCCAGTCGACAGATGATATACGCTCGTTGGTTGAGTCCTTGTTTGTGTGGGAAGTGATGTTGGAACTCTTGGACAATTTCACGCGACTGATTTGCCAAAGCGATGGCCAGCTTCTCAGGACTTCCAACTCCATCATGATCGTGACCGGCAAAAGCGGTCGGCATGACGGAAAGTGTGAGGATGATCAAAGCGGCGGTGGTGAATGAGGTTTTCATGATGAGTCTCCCGGTCTTGGAGGGCTGGTGAATGAATCGTCTTGATTCATGGGGGTCTACCAGAGAGAAAAGCAGCCTGAGTGCCAAAGGTCACATCGGGAAGGATTAGGAGACGCATCCCATTGAAAATAAATCACTTACGAAGTTTTGTGTTGGCGAGTTGCCAGCAGATCCAAGTTGCCAATGTGTGGTAGATTTGACGGCGCAGTGTGTCGGGATGCTCACAACTGATAGTGAAGTGAATTGATTGGCGAATGGTGCTAGAAGCGTCTGTATGTAGTGCTTGTTGACGTCGTAAGTTTCATCATCACAAGAAAGCAGAAATAGCTCCGCAGGTGCGTCGCCCTACCGAACCGAGGAAACAAGCAAGTAGCTGGATTCGCAAGAATTCAGACGAAATGTAGGGCAGTGTCGGTCTTTGGGAACGAGTTGTCCGAGCCAAGTCGCCGTCAGTCAGGATAATGTCACGGCGTCAATTGGAATTCGCTGAAGTTTGCAGTTAACGATTTCGTCGAGACATTCACGGCGGCAACTCCCACATTCAGATTCGGTGGGTAACTGACACTTCGATTGGGAAGCGGAACCCAGTCTCCTCCCGGCTGCTTAATAGCGGTTATAAATTCATTCCCTTTACGTGAGACTTTGAACCATGTCGAGAGACCGGGCTTCAAAGGAAAATCTGTCACTTTACCAAACCTCTGGTGTTTGCCATTCACGCGGAATTCGTAATTGGCATAATGACGTTGGCCGCTGCTGTTGGTGAGAGTCGCCCGTTCCAACCGCATGTAATTGTAAGGGTCGGCCATCAACAAAATCCCTGCCCCATGATACGGCGTGCGGACTTGGAGTGTTTTTTCACCTGGAGAGAACTCCCCATCCACACGAACCGTGATGTCAAAGTCACCCGTTTTGTGCTGAAGCACAAACGGAGCGTTCATCCGCTTGATTTCGATGCTCAAATCGTGGACCGGTCCGGGAGCGGTGAGAGAAAATGTTCCTGCTTTCGATTCCCAAGTGATCTCATGCTGACTGTTGAAGAGCACTCCCCAGCCTGAAATTTCTGGAAGAGGTTCTTCCGCAAATAGACTCAATGAAAGACTCAGGATGAAAGTCACTGTCAACTTTAGCAAAGACATGAGAGGGGTCCTGATCAGATTCGAGGGCAGGGTGCGAAACCTTGATAGCATGCTCAGAATTGTCTGCGGAGGCAAGTTATTTTTTGGGCATCGATCATTGGGGCATCACAGCGGGGGTTTTGGTAGACTCATTATTTTCATCAAACTCCGTGGGCTCACCACGTTCATCCCCAGCCACACATCTTGTCATTTCTCCGCGTCCTCCGCGAACTCTGCGGTGAATTAAATTTGGTTCCCTCCCATCTCACTGGCGGGCAAGCCGCCAGTGCCACCCAACAAGAGAATGAACCCTTTGCGTTTGTTTGCTCTTCGAGGCTTTGCGTCAAAAAAATGGTCTCTCAAAAGTCATCTTGCAATTTCATTCGTACCAGAGTTAGCGTTCGTGGTTCGCCTGACGGCGAATCGATCTTTGGCAATTCGACTTACACATAGCCATTGTGCGCAAGCACATTGGATAGGTTTGAGTGTCATTCATTGTTCATCAATGACGACCGCTGCAACGTGAGAAAGGAAGCGATCTCGCGTGACGTGGAAAATGCGCACCCCGAAAAAGTGACCACTCACCAAAACGAGGTCATCAGCGTAAACCGATGGGTGCCAACCACTTGCTCAAGAGTATGGAAGATTCGGAATCAAGATTCGGGAAGATTTGATTCAACATTTGGTCAAGATTCGGTCAAGGTGTGTCCCCGAATCTCCAAATCTTCAAATCTTGAAAACGGCGTTCAGCGTTTAGCAATTCACGTGTTCAGCCTGCATAATGATTGCATAAGAACCGTCCGCCGAATCAACCAATTCTCCTGTCAGCAAACCGAAAATCGAAACACCGTGATGCAACGAACAATCCCTCTGCTCTTCATCGTCGTCCTCCTTTTCACGTCCTCGTGCGTAAAAGCCGACGAACCGGTCACCTTACGCGTGCTGTCGTACAACATCCATCACGGCGAAGGAATTGACGGCAAGCTCGATCTCGAACGGATTGCGAAAGTGATGCTGGCCGTGAAGCCGGATTTAATTGCACTTCAGGAAGTGGACAACAAAACGTCACGGACAAATAAAGTCGATCAGGCCAAAGAACTCGCCAGTCTGACGAAGATGCAGGTTGTCTTCGGGCCGAACATCGAGTTCGGCGGGGGAAGTTATGGCAACGCCATCTTGTCGAAGTATCCGATCAAGAAGTCCCAAAATCATCATTTACCCAATCATGAAAATGGAGAACAACGGGGCGCGTTATCCGCAGAGATTGAGATCCCCGGCGTGACGGATCATCTCACGTTCATTTCGACTCACTTCGATCATCGACCTGATGACACCGAGCGGATTGCTTCATCAAAGTATGTGAATCATTGGATCAACAAGCTTCCCAATCAGCCAATGATCATTGCGGGAGATTTCAACGACATCATCGGCAGCAAAACGCTCTCGATTCTCGATAAATCATGGACAAGGACCAATCCCGAATCGATGCCGACAATTCCTGTGAAGAAACCGACGCGACAAATTGATTTCATCTTGTACCGACCGAAGTCACGCTTTACGACTGAAGAAACGAAAGTTCTCGATGAAGCAGTGGCTTCCGATCATCGTGCGTTCTTTTCAGTCGTTAAGCTCACGCCAATTCCTTAGAAATGTTTTATCATTTAGCGACTCCCTGGGGGCTTCGCTGCGCTCAGTCCGCCAGCCACCCTCAAATGCTGGCAAACATAAATTGCCGATAGCATCCGACAGATTGACCGCTTAGCATGATTTCATTCACACACATTTTAGACGAGGTTGATATGCGGCTACGTTGTCACGTTGTTTTGTCGTTTCTGGTGCTCGGTTTCGTTTCATCATTACAGGGGGCAGATCGTCCGAATTTCCTCTGGATCCTTTCAGAAGATAACTCCAAGCACTTCTTGAAACTGTTTGACGAACATGGTGCCGAGACACCTAACATCGCCAAACTGCCCGAGCAAGGGCTGATTTTCAATCACGCCTTCTCGAACAGCCCGGTTTGTTCTGTGGCACGAACGACACTGATCACCGGCGTCTATGCTCCTCGATTGGGGACACAATATCACCGCAAGATTTATACCGTGTCAATGCCCGAGGGGTGGAAGATGTTTCCCGCGTATCTGAATGACGCCGGTTATTACACGTCCAACAATTCCAAGAAAGACTACAACGCGGAAGAGACACCGAACACCTGGAACGAATCGTCGCGTAAGTCATCTTGGCGGAATCGTCCCGACAAATCGCAGCCCTTCTTTCACATGCAAACTTTCACCGATTCGCATGAAAGTTCGTTACACTTCAACAAAAAGGTGATGGAGAACCAGAAGACCAAGACCGATCCTGACTCGGTCTTCATCGCACCCGTCCACCCGGACACACCCACTTTCCGCTACACGTACGCCCGTTATCATGATCGCATTCAGACGATTGATCAAAAGGTGGGGCAACTGGTCAAGCAGCTCGAAGAGGACGGACTGCTCGAAGAGACCTTCATTTTCTACTTCGGCGATCATGGCGGTGTGTTGCCGGGATCGAAGGGTTACGCCAACGAACGGGGTCTGCATGTGCCATTGGTCGTGCGTGTTCCCGAGAAGTTCAAACATTTGGTCGATACGAAAACCAACACGCGCGTCGATGGCTTTGTGAGCTTTATCGATTTTGGACCGACCTTGATCAAGCTGGCCGGTCTGGATGTTCCCGAGCATATGGACGGTAAGCCGTTTCTGGGTGAAGGAGTCTCGATGAAGGAGGTCAATGCACGGGATGAAGCATTCGGCCATGCGGACCGATTCGATGAGAAATACGACATGGTGCGGACATTGCGCAAGGGTGATTTGAAGTATCACCGCAATTATCAAAGTTATTATCCTGACGGGTTACAGAACAATTATCGTTACAGGATGCTCGCCTATCAGGAATGGCGGGAGCTGTATCACGCGGGAAAACTGAACGCAGTCCAAGCGGCGTTCTTCGAACCAAAAGCAGCGGAGGCGTTGTACGATCTGGCGAATGATCCGTATGAAACCGTGAATCTGGCCGATGATCCCGCCTACGCGGAGAAGCTGATCACCATGCGGGAGAAACTGGGCAAACGGGTTCGTTCAATGCCCGATCTCTCGATCTTTCCTGAACCCATCATGGTCAAGTTAATGAAACAGTTTAAGATCGATCCCTTTCGTAAGTTTACCGTTGATGGTAAAGGATTTCTCGTTGATCTCATCAATCAGGGAGACTTGGCGTTGCTGCCGTTCGCTGAAGCAGAGCCGAAATTAAAAGAAGCACTGAAAGATCCCGAACCGGGTGTTGTCTATTGGGCATTAACGGCTTGCTGTTCTTTTGGAAATCAAGCTGTCTCGTTAGAGAAAGCCATTCGGAGCCAGCTCGACAGCCACGATGAACTGGTCCGACTGCAAGCGACGGTGTTTCTTTCGATTATCAAAGCCGAAGAACCGCAACCGCACCTGATGAGGATTCTGAAAGAAGCCGAAGATCCAACGATTAATTTGAAAGTACTCAATAACATTGTCTATCTACGAGACGCACTCGGCTACGAATTTAATATCACTCCGAAAGATGTGACCTCGCAAAGTGGAGAGGTCAAACGCCGGTTGGAATATTTGGTGAAGTAGGCATCGATATTTAGATGAATGGTTTACTCACCTAAGAACCGACGTCCTTTTGATAGAAACCGTTTACTTACTGCCCGCATCTTGCGGGTAAACAATCAGGCGGTCGTGAACCAGAATAATCAAATCGTTCAAGCCGTCACCCGTCACGTCGGCAACGATGCCTTCGCGCGGTTCGGCACCGCCCGATTCATCAGAGCTGGTGAAGCTTTTGTCTTCAAAGATTTTGAAGTGCAAAGCATGTCGGAGTCCTGCTTCGGCATCGTAGTCGAGGATTTCCAGATAATGGGATCGGGTGTCGAGGATAATGAGATCGGTCTTGTCATCGTGACTGAGATCACCGACCACCACGTCGGCGAAGTAAACTTTTTCGAGAGCCGTTTCAAAGGAGGCAATTTCTTTTAACTCAGGATCAGTTCGTCCGGCGTAGAGAACGGCAAAACGGCTTCCTCCAAATAAGAGAAAATCTTCCTGACCATCACCATTCAGATCACCTCGTCGAGCGAAGCGGAAGGGGAAATCACCGAGTTCAATTTCTTTCCATGCCGTGTATTGTTGGTCGGGTTGTTCCTTGCGGAGAATTCGGAGTCGTTTCACGCCGGTATCGACCAACACAATTTCGTCACCCGGTTGACCGTCCAGATTGAGTAATACTGAACCGGCAAGTTTTGCATTCGGTTCATTCGCATTGAATTGTTCGAGGAGTTTCCAGCGATTGTTTTCATCGAGTTGGAAGCTACGGGAAAAATTGTCTTGAGACACGACGACTGCGGGATTCTTTGCGGTGCCAAGATAAATGGCCCCGGCATAAACGGTTCCCAGCGTGAATCCTTCTGCCGGTTCGATTACTTTCAATTGTCCTTTCTCGTCCGACAAGAGGATCAATTGCGGGCGTTCCGATCCTTGTGAGATCAGGAAATCGGGATGAGTGTCGCGGTTCAAATCGGCCACCGAGAGTCGGTCGGGAGAAGAGGAAAGATCGACTTCCACTCCTTCTTCATTGATCAGTTTCCAATCACTGCCGTCAAGTTGCAATGCCTTGACGAAATATTTAGAAGATCGCCCTTCGCGCTCTCGGCTTATGTAGACAATCTCATCGAGGCCGTCCTGATTGAGGTCGGCGACTTCCAACGCAACCGGTTCACCGTCGGTTGGCAAGATGGTAGGGATCGACAATCGTCCGTCTTTCATGTGGCTCACGCCGATGGACTTTTCTTTGGAACTGAGCGTAATCACTGCGGCTGGTATGTTGGCAGCGATCTTTCCAACCCGAACTTGCGAAGCTCCTTGCAGTCCGGGGAATGCAGTCCCCAAGTCGAGCCCTGCATTTTCTGTTTGTCGAAACACAAAGACTTGTGCTCCTGCTGGATCGGTCGCGACGAGATCGGTTTTTCCATCGGCATCAATGTCGCCGATGGCCAGGTCACGGTCTCGTGCCCCTTCGCTTCCCCCAAAGCCGTATTGGACAAGTTTGCCAGCCAGCTCACCGGCTTGTTGTTGCGATTTGACCAGTTTGAGAACCTTGACTCGATTGGTGAGCGGATCGATGGTGAGAATTTCGTCCCCTGGATCACCGTCAATATTTTCGGTGGTGAGTGAGCGTTGGCGTTTCACGTCGAATTGAAGCTCGGCTCCCAACTTGTCTTGCTGATCCTGCAATCGTGCACAGAAGATGGTGTCTTGACCGTTGGCAGCCAGGTAGCAGAGATCGTTTCTGCCATCACCATCGAGATCAACAATACGAGCGATGGCCAGCTTTTCGGACGTATTGAGTAGTTTTTCAGGGCGTTCGAAACCTTTGTCTGACTGTCGCAGTACCCAAGTTTCTGCTTTGCCGAGAACGACCAAATCTTCTTTGCCGTCCTGATTCAGATCGCCAGCATCAATAGCCCAGCTTGAACTCGAAACACCCGCCAGCCTTTGTTCGGGCATCGCTTCAAAGCTGGCATCCTCTTGTTGCACTAAAACAATCAGTCGGTCGGGAAGACCAATGTAGGCGATGTCAGTTCGTCCATCGTGATTGAGATCACCGACGGTGAGCGAAGAGATGCGATGATCGACGGGAAGTTTACGATGTTCAAAACGCCCATCATTGAGAATTTCGTTCACCGAATTCGGGGAGTTGGCTGCTTTCTTATTTGCTGGATGACTTTGCTGAAACAGATCGATGCGACTTTTGCTGTTATCGATCACGAGGACATCCTGCTTGCCATCGTGATTAAAATCTCCCGCGAGCAAATTCCCCGAGCGGAACGAGATTTTATAGATTTCCAGACCATCGAAGCCAAACTTGGAGGTGAGATCATCCTCCGCCTCAACTGTTATCGAAACAGTGATGAGGCAACCCAGCAAACAACGAGTCAGAACATTCATTTCTGGAGTCTCTTTCGCAAACAAGTCTCGAAAACCGCAAATGATATTTTTCGGTGAGATGTAGTCTATCAGAGCGAATTCCCAGAGTACATTGGCCGTTCGGGGACTTTTCCAGAACCTCAATGATCAACCATTGGCTGTCTGGGTGTTCGCGAGTATGATGAAGACGTACAGTTCACTCCGTTTTCAGGAACGAATTCAGTGACTCACAAAGTGATTATCGATGCGGATCCGGGGATTGGTGATGCGCTGGCGATTGCTTTGGCGTTATCGGACCCTCGATTGGATGTTCTAGCGTTGACCGCAACGGCAGGGGTCGTCTCGGGAGAACAGGCGACTCGTAATTTGCAGTCAATTCTCGAATCGCTCGATCCCGTCAAATGGCCACGACTGGGATGTTGTTCAAATCCCATTCCCGTCTCTTCGTATGATTCGCTCGGAGGCAACGCGCGTCCGGTGGATTTACACGGAACGCGAGGTTTGGGAGAGATCGAACCTCCGGCCAGCTCGCTGCAACATCTGAAGGATTCCGTAAAATTGATGACGGATTTGGTTCGCGAAGCGCCTGGCGACATCACTTTGCTCACATTTGGCCCTTTAACGAATGTCCAATTAGCCGTAGAACGCATGCCCGATTTTTTGGAACAACTGAATCGCTTGGTCTGTTTCGGTGGCGTCAATCAGGGACCGGGCGACGTAACGGCGGTCGCCGATTTCAATTTTCATGCGGATCCCGATGCGGCTCACGCGGTTATGAATTCTCATTGCACAAAAACACTGGTTCCGCTTGATGTGGCGAGTCAATTTGTGTTTTCGTTTGAAGAACTGAATCGATTTCAGTTTGAGTCTGCGGGCGCTCTGGGAGGGCTCTTCAAGAAACTGGTTACCTATTTTTTGCGCGCCCACCATTCGCATCTGGGTGTCGAAGGGGTCTCGTTGTCTGAATTGCTCGCACTGATGGCTGTGACCGAACCGGCACAACTCACAACAGAAATGCAGCATGTCGATGTCGAGTTACAAGGAGATTTGACTCGTGGGATGAGCGTGATTGATCGGCGAATGCGAACTCAGACGACTGAAGATGTTGAAATCGTCGTCGGCTTTAATCCCTCGGATCTTGAACACGAACTGAGCCGATTCTTTGAGCCGATCAGTTAGTCCGTTTTAACTTCCCAGAATGGCGGTGACTTTTTCGAGAGTTGCCGGATCGCTTAATTGGGCTTTCCCGAAGCCGGGGGCTGCACCCGCTTTGACGGCGGTTTCCTGAGCGTCCTCGTAATTTGAGATGAGAACAACCGGTACATCTTTCATGGTGTTATCGGCCTTGATCATTTTAAGGATCTCCATGCCATCCGAATAATCGCGGTCGAGCTTGCGATTGATCATGACCAGATCGTACTGATTCGATTGCAACTTCTGTAAGGTGTCATTCATTTCGTGGGATCGGTCGACCTGAACATCGAAATTTGAGGTCAGAAAATGACTCAGGGAGGAATGGTCGGGATTGCATTGACCGACATCGAGAACTCGTTTGGACACGCCTTGGCTCCTATGGTTTTTATAATAATCATTCCGAGGTGAGTCCTCGATTGTACTGAGTGTCTCTTACAAACCAAACTCTGTCTCTAAAGATCGAATATGTTCCAAGGCGTCATCGAGTTCGGGAATCGAAACTCCCACCTGACAGCCTTGAAGATCACTTTCTGCCAGCAAAATAATATCTTCGTAGTTTTCCGACTCTTGCAGTCGTTTGCGGGCACGCATGCCGATAGTGCCTTCTTTGATTTTTCGAGCTTCGTGACAGTTGGCAATCAACCAAGCGGTTCGTTCGGTGATCGTTTCTCCCAAGACACCGAGTCCTGCTTCAACATGATTTTTTGGATCGATCCCTTTCCCAACATCGTGTAAGAGTGCCGCCAGCAGCATTTCTTCATCGTAGGGAACTTCGTCACAGACGAGGTCATAAACCTGCAAACTGTGGTTGAGAGCGTCTCCTTCGGGATGTGTTTTCTTGGGTTGCTGCACTTTTTCCAAAGCAATCAACAACTGGCGAAATAATGCAAACCGATCCTCGGGAGCTGGCTGATGAAAATTCGACATGCGATCCAATTCCGCATGAATTTCTCGATCGCTGGGCATGTCGGCAGGTTTCACCCAGCCTCGGTACAGTTTGCGAGCGGCTCGAAGACGAGCACGTCCAACAAGAGTTTCCTGCTGAGTGATCAACAGGCGGGCGGTTTCAGACAGAATTTGACGCCGCAATTTATCGTGAGTCATGAAAGATCACCACATTTGCGTGGTGTAACATCAATAAGAAAGCGAACTCGGTATTTGTTCATTCTAATCTCATCGATTGCGTGGGCAAGAGGAAATGTGAATTTCCTTGTTCATCGCTAAGTTGCCTGTAAAATACATGATACGACAATTGATTAATACTCATTAATAAGTGTCAGCCGATGATCGTTCTGGGGCTTTATCTTCCGAAACTTGGATCACTGATAGCAGCAGTCCTCGTCCTAACAATGATTGGCCTTTTCCTGAGTTTCTATGCGATCTTGCGTTTTCGGCTGCCGACTTACAAAACTCCCATTCTCATTTTCTCGGGGGGAGTGTTTGTTTTCTTTGTTCTCGTTCTGAAAAATTCTGATGTGAATATGGGTAATTATGGTGACATAACCCGCGAATTGACCAATACGATTCACTCCGATGCTCTTCTCGCCTTGATCGAAATGATGGATGTCGGCTGGGGAAAGTTTTACGTTATGGGAGGTATGTTGTCAGGCCTAGTGGCTGCCTCGCTTCTGAAGACGCGAACAGACAACGCAGCCTAAACCATTTCTATTTAATGCTTTAAACCGTTCTTAAACTCCTCTTTTCAGACTGCTTCCGGGATCCTATACTTCTGGACCTAACTTGTGGCCGCCGCTGCGCGGCAACATTTTTGTAGACTCCATCAAAATACTCGTCAACTGACGACCTCATATAATCAGGGAAAGGATTCCCATGCGTATCATCGCCGTCATGAATCAGAAGGGCGGCGTCGGTAAAACGACGACCAGTGTCAATCTTGCCGCCGGACTTGCCGCACAAGGACGAAAAGTGTGTCTTGTCGATCTCGATCCACAGGGACATGCCAGTCTCCACGTGGGTGAAGAAGCGTACAATGGGACCGCCACCATTTACGATGTGTTCGCCGGAACACGAACTTTTTCTCAAAGCAAAAAATTGGTGGATTCCAACTTATGGGTGATTCCTTCCAATATTGACCTCGCAGCGGCAGAAGTCGAGCTTTCCGGCGAGGATCGGAAAGAATTCATTCTGAAGGAGGCGATGGAATCCGATCCTGAAGTGCAGTCGCTCGATTATGTGATCTTCGATTGTCCACCCTCCTTGGGCGTGTTGACCATCAATGCCCTTACCGCGGCAACAGAAGTATTCATTCCGCTACAGCCCCACTTTTTGGCGTTGCAGGGATTGTCGAAGTTGTTTGAAACGACGGCATTAGTGAAACGGCGTTTGAATCGAAATTTGACGGTGTCGGGTGTGGTGCTTTGCCTTTATGAGACGGGAACACGTCTCGCACAAGACATCACCGATGACCTGTTCAATTTCTTATCACAAAGCGATCCCGGCTCTCCTTGGTCACAGGCCAAGATTTTTGACAGTCGTATTCGTCGAAACATCAAATTGGCAGAAGCTCCCAGCTTCGGCAAACCAATTTTTGAGTATGAACCCAAATGTGCGGGAGCCATTGATTACAACAATTTGTCAAGCGAAGTGATTGAACAGGAAGCGGCCCTCAACCAAAGTTCTCCCGCGACTAGCCCGAGCCTGCCAGAGTCCTCATTGTCGGCGACTCCGCAGTTCAGTCCCGAAATGCCAGAACAGTCTGACTTGTTATTGCCCGAAAGCGAAAACGACGGAGACCGAATCTCTGAGGCTGCGTGACTGCGAAATCGTTTGAGAAGGTGCCGATGTTGAGAAAATTTGACGTGGCGTGTCTTTCCTGAGTAGGATGAAGGAATCAAGGGGCCACGTTGATTTTTCATGACTCTCCGGTTTTCACTTATGCTCTCAATACGTTGCCTGATGTTGCTCACTTCCTGCTTCCTCATCTGTGAGGATGTCTCGGTGCTTAACGCCGCGACTGATGCGGAAGTGAAAGCAGCGGTTCAGAAAGCTCGTCGTTTCTTGATCGCCGAAGCGACCGATACTACCCAGTCCGATGTGTTGGTGGCGTACACATTGTTGAAGACGGGGACTCCTAAAGATGACGCCTACATTCAGGGCGTATTGAAGGCCCATCAGAAGAATTTTCAATCAGGCCGGTATGGAAAGAATCTGAGAAATCAATACTACACCGCGGGCGTGACAGCGTTGCTGTACGATGCCTTGGGCGGCGAGACGTATAAAACCGAACTTCAGATGATTGCCAATTATATTCTGGAAGGTCAACGAGAGGTCGGAGGCTGGTATTATCCGAATCAGGGGGATGAGAAGGTTGGCGATACAAGCATCACGCAATATGCTTTGCTCGGTTTGTGGGCGGCTCATCGTGCGGGAATCGAAATCCCTGTAAAAGCTTGGAATAAGGCCGCAAATTGGCTTTCCAACACGCAACTTTCCGATGGAGGTTTTCTCTATCATCCGAATGAAGCATCACGCGAAAATCGTTCAGGTGCAAAGCCAAGTTTGATTGCAGCCGGTGGAAGTAGCATGGCTCTGTGCTTGCGAATGTTGTATCCCAACGGAGTGATCGAGCAGCGAACAGTTCAGAAACGCAAACAACTACTACTACAGAAAAACTACAAAACATATGGTGGCATTCTGGAAATCGTCGACATCACCGAAGAAGAAAATCAGGAGCAGATTTCCGAACAGAAAGAAAAATTGGTTGCGATTTCATCAGGTGAGTTGTCGCGAAAATATAAGGCAAGCTTGCGACTGTTGGGCAGCGATGAGGAATTAGGACTGAAACAATCCGTCTGGCGTTTATATTATCTCTACGGATTGGAACGGTTTGCCGCCTTCGCTGCGGTCGACAAAGTGGGTGATCATGACTGGTACCAGACAGGTGCCGATTTTCTGATCAAAACTCAAGCTGCAGATGGCTCTTGGTCGGGAGACTCGAACCCCGATGTAAGCACCTGTTTTGCCACCTTGTTTCTTTACAAAGCGACCGCAAAATCAATTCGCCCTCCTCGCCCCGATGAACCTACGATTGGAAGTGGGTTATTGGCGGGTGGACGCGGTCTTCCCAGTGATCTGCGTGGCGTCGAGAAGAAAAACGGCAAGATCATTACCAAATCGACCGATGTTCCTGTCACCGATTTGCTGGCACAACTTGAGTCGAGTGCCTCGGCAGATTTAGTCCCCCTTCAAAAGGCGGTCATCGAGCAAGTTCAAGCCGGCCAACGGGAAGAATTGATCGGGCAAACCGAACGATTATTAAAGCTGCTGAAGAGCCCGGATCCTGAAGTTCGTTCGATTGCGGTCTGGTCGTTGGCTCGTGGAAATGATCTCACTCAGGCTCCACTATTCATTCATCTCATCCGCAAAGATCCTCACTTCGATGTCGCTCGCGAAGCGTATGCAGGGTTATGTGTCCTCAGTAAAAAACTGGACGGCGTGGGGCTTCCGTTGAACCCATTACAATCGGTTGCCAAAGGAACCAGTAAGGAGTTGGAAGCACGAACCTGGCGAGCCGAGGCTGCCCAGCGGTGGGAAGACTGGTATCTTACGGTGAGACCCTACAAAGAGCGGGACGATCTTCAAGACTTGAATAAGAAATAAGTCACCAGCGTTCAACGGGGCCATTCGGGACACGAATCATGTTGGTCGGAATCCACGATTCCCGCTCTCCCTGTCGCTCTTTGATCTGAGTGACGATTTCATGAAACTCGTCAACCGATTCGAACTGCCTGAGGCGATTTTCCAAGTCTTCAGGAATTCCTAATTTCGCGCCATACCAGCCGGCGAATTTTCGGAACAAGACGCAACTGTAATCGTCGTGTTGTTCTGTCATCAATGTGAAGTGTCGAATCAGGAATTGAATCTTCTCCTCGCCAGTCGGCTCAATCGGTTCTTTTCCCTGCATAATCACACGTTCCAGATTGCGAAAGATCCACGGGTCCATCATCGCTCCGCGCCCGATGGCGACGGCATCACAGCCGGTCACTTCCCGCATCCGCAGCGCATTCTCGACAGTCAACACATCGCCATTACCAACCACGGGGATTTGATAGACCGCCTCTTTGACTGCACGGATTCCGTCGAGGTCCACATGACCATGAAATCCCTGAGCGCGAGTTCTTCCATGCACTGTGATGGCGGCGACACCGATCTCTTCAAAGGCTTTGGCCAATTCAGGGGCAGTGATGGTCTCGCTGTCCCAACCGAGCCGCATTTTGACACTCACGGGAAGATCGACGGCATCGATCACTGATTTGACAACTTCACAAGCACCCGACGTGTCACACATCATTCGTGCTCCGCCACCTTGAGAGTTAATCTTGGCCATCGGACACCCCATGTTGATGTCAATGGCCTCATAACCATGATCTTCCAGCCAATGAGCGGCTTTCACCAGATGTTCGATGACTCCCGAATAAATTTGTACGGTGAGCGGCTTATCGGCGGGAGTTGTCGCGACCAGCTCCATCGACTTTTTGCTCTCGGAGATCAGATGCGTCGCCAGAACAAGGTCGGTTGTTGCTAATCCCAAGCCCCCCAACTCTCGCATGGCGGTCCGAAAGGCCAAGTGAGTGTAGCCAGCCAAAGGCGCGAGAAAGTACCGCGATTGCAGTATCCGACCACCGAGAGTGATCGTAGGATCCTCCTCTGCAAGTGTGTCGGGGATGTGCGAAGATGGTTGAGACATTCAGAATTCCTGTTTCTATACTTTAAGCGATTCGAATCTTTCTCCATACTGTGATTGGTTATTTTGAAGCCGTCCGAACGAATTTTTATGTCCGACACGCAACATCCTTTGGCAGTTCTCGGTGGCGAGCCGATTTATCCCGCCGGGCCTCCCGACTGGCCGATCACAGACTCCGAGATTGTGAAGGTCTTTCAGGAACTCATAAAGACCGGAGATTGGGGACGATATCATGGGCCACATTGCCAACGGCTGAGAGAGGCTCTCAAAGACTCTCATTCTTGTCAGTACGCTCATCTTTGTTCCAGCGGGACGGCGGCGGTCGAACTGGCATTGCGAGCCGTCGGTGTCAAACCGGGTGATGAAGTCATCATGGCGGCCTACGACTTCAAAGCCAACTTTACAAATATTGTCATGCTTAATGCCGTGCCGGTATTGGTCGATCTTCGCACTGATGACTGGCAACTTGATGTCAATCAACTGGAAGCGGCTATTTCGGAGAAGACGAAGGCGATTATTGTCTCTCACTTACATGGCGGGCTGGTGGACATGAATCGCGTCCGTTCGATTTGTGAACCGCGCGGCATAGCGATCATCGAAGATATCTGTCAGTTGGAAGGAGCCCGCATTCAGGCAACGATTGCCGGCATGGGCGGGGACATTGGCGTGATGAGTTTTGGAGGTAGCAAGCTGCTTTCAGCCGGTCGTGGTGGAGCCATTATCACCAATCACAATCTCTATCAACAACGAATCACTTTGCACACCGAACGCGGAAACGATGTGTCACCTCTTTCCGAAATGCAGGCAGCCGTCCTCCTGCCACAATTACACCAACTCGATGAGCGAACCCGGACCCGAACCGACTCGGCAGAGAAACTGTTTGACGCTCTCGCAACGACCACAGGACTGACGCCGATACGTTCCTCATACAAAGATTCGATGCCCGGTTATTACAAAGCGGGCTTTCAATATGAGCCGACGGCATTCGGAGGATTAACGCGCGATTCATTTTCGACAGCGATGATTGCCGAAGGATTTGCCGTTTATCCCGGATTTCGCAGCCTGCACAAGATTCATAGCAAGAAGAGATATCGTGCAGTGGGAGATTTGCAAGAAGCGGACCGTGCGGATGACAATATCCTGACATTGCACCACCCGATATTACTGGACACATCGGATTGGCAATCGGTTTTTGTGCAAGCAGTGGACAAAATCCGACAGTTTTCCCATGATCTGATCACTGAAGCAAATTGATTTATCTGGAAAAGACAAGACACTCATGGATTACGCAGCAAAATTTGAACAAGGCCTCGATTATCAATCATTCCTCGAAAAGTATGCCACTCCCGAGCAGCTCGATAAGTGGGATCAATTCTCGGCTGTCATCTCACTGACAGATTCTCAAAAAGAGTTGTTGTCGGGGTTTGTCCGAGAGATGAAGGTCATCGTGATGGCGGGTGCCTGGTGCGGAGACTGCGTCAATCAATGCCCCATCTTTCATCTGTTTGCCCAGGCAACTGACAAGATTCAATTGCGTTTTTTTGATCGGGATGACAACCCGGATTTGGCCGAAGAATTGACCACCTGTGGTGGCGCTCGGGTTCCTGCAGTCTTGTTTTTGAGTGAAGACAATTTTGTGTGTGGACGCGCGGGTGACCGGACGCTTTCCAAATATCGCGTTTTGGTCAACCAACTTGACGGTGCCGCCTGCTCTTCGGGCCTCGCGATTCCCGGTGACCAATTAACACTCGATGTGATCCAGGACTGGCTGGATGAATTCGAACGCATCCAATGGATGCTCCGAACTTCCGGGCGTTTGCGAAAATTGCACAATGATTGATCACTTTCCCAACCCTGTTTTGAAAGCCTTAATCCGATGAAGCTGATTCTCGCAATCGGAATGGGGGGATTCTGTGGAGCCATCGCGCGACACGGTTTCAACTTGGCATTCAAACGGTTTGCCGATTTTCCGTGGAGTACTTTTGCCGCCAATATGACGGGATGTTTGCTGATCGGCTTACTCATGGCGCTGGTGCTTGATCGCAAAATGACCTCAGAAACAATGTCTGCTTTTCTGGTGACAGGATTTCTGGGTTCACTCACAACCTTCTCGACATTCAGCATGCAATCACTGGAACTCATTCAAGCGGGACGATTCTCGGCGGCGATGGCGAATATTCTTCTCAATGTGATCGTAGGACTCTCGGCAGTCTTTTTGGGAATGAAGCTGGTGCGGGTGTTTTTTTCGGTGTCTTGAGGGATTTGCGCACAGCGGCTGGGTGGCTGGGGACGAACGAAGTGAGCCCCCAGAAAAGTGAGAACACGGATGAGACGGAAGAAAACGGAGGCTCACGGATTTGAGTTGATTTAGGGTAGCCCCGTTTGCTCGTCAAACGGAGTGCGTCAGCACAAGAGGTCAAGCATCATGCTTGTTCAATCAAGTGAGACACATCAAGAATTTCTCGCCCCCGCATGATGGAAAGTTTCTTGTGACTGAAGTCACCCCGCGTCTAAACAGCTCCAGATTTAAGAAGCAAGAAGCCGAGTGAATAGTTCATCAAACTGCTGAATCTGCCTGCTGGATGTTTGAACTTAACAAAGTAACGATCTTGTATTTTCCAGACATTCTCGTAAGGAGCTTCAATATCCTCATCACTATATAATTTCTCGACTGCCGACATGGTTCCACCACATACAATAATCTTTGGATTAATAAGTGCAATCTGATCTAAGAGTCTCTGCTTATCTCTGAGAGTGTGTTCTATGATGTCATCCATTTTTGATTCCGAGACCCCACGACTTTTTTTGAGATTCACAATGGCACAGGATCGCAACACTTCAAACTGTTGCTCCGAAAATATTTTGCTCAACAATGATTTTGCGTCCTTTGCGTGGTGACATATGTAAGCCCATGCCGACAATGATCTCCATGTCTTGTTTTTAGGTTTTTTCCATTTCTCGCGAACAATTTCTCGCAAGTCGAAACCTTCCGGTCGCTTTCTTTTGTCATACGCTTCTTTGAGTAGAAACATGACTTTCAGGTCCGTGCGGTCCCATCTCACCGGGTCAATGATCCCGTCGCGAATAAATGATTGATCTTTATGATGTTCTTCATTGCTCCATTCATCCATGAATTTCTCGTAGCTCTCATTCATCGTCAGCCCTTCGATGCGTGGTGAAATACTCTTATGTAGATCGATTCTAACACAGTTCACGACCAGAAACTGTTACAAAAACATGACTCTTTCCTCTTCCAGTCTCGTGTAGATACTCTCTTCCTCGACCTCGATGCATTCTTGCTTCAAGCGCAGGTGGTCGTTCAATAGAGGCACAAAATGTCCAGCCTCAAGAGTTATGGGTTTTAGAGCATGGTGTTGCGTCAGATGACTGATCGTCATATACAACTGTCGGGATACGCTGCGCTATCCCGACCTACAAAACTATTTCCTGGTTTTGGGGGCGGGCCTTCAGCCCTCTGGTGTCTTGTGTGATTCCAAACCCCGGACTGCGTCCGGGGCTGATTTGGTGTCGCCGCTTCGCGGCTATTCCGCTGCGTCGCTGTGCCTCTGCGCGAGACTTTCTTCTCCGCGATCTCTACACACTCTGCGGTTTGAAAGACGAGGTGTCTGGTTACTGCGCCACCCCGTTTGACGAGCAAACGTCGTCCCCAGAGAGTTGACTTGCATAACGGCTATCACTTCATTGTGCCGAGGCACACTCGTGAAACCGGCTTGGACATCACACAAGAGAAGAATTGACGTAACCTGCTTCTGCTATTCATGCTACGCTATCGACTTGTCGAGATTGAATTTCCCCCGCTGAGTGATAAAATGACTCGTTTTCCCATTTCGCCGAGAGGAACTCTCGGCGTGGAGATTCCGAGGAAACAAATGTCCGGTTCGACTGCTAAAGAAGTTCAGTTGTGGGATGGTCAGACAGGGTTCATTGATCCGCAAGACGAAGTCATTCTCGTCCTCGATTTCGGTTCGCAAACTGCCCAACTCATTGCCCGCCGTGTTCGCGAGCAGAATGTATTCTGCCAGTTGGTCCGACACGATCTGCCGGTCGAACGAATTAAAGAGTTGAACCCGAAGGGTTTGATTCTCTCTGGCGGCCCTTCGAGCGTTTATGGCGAAGACGCCCCGCATCCCGACCCGGCGATCTTTGATCTCGACATTCCCATCTTGGGAATTTGTTACGGGATGCAACTCGTCTGCCAGGCATCGGGGTGTGATGTCTCGCCGGGCGATTCGCGCGAATTTGGCAGAACCGAATGCAATGTGAGTCCTGACGCGGATCTCTTCGACTCCATGCCCGAGCATATTACTGCCTGGATGAGTCACGGCGATCAGGTCAAAGAGGCATCGGCCACTTTTGAGACATTGGCACAGTCTGATTCTTGCCCTCATGCAGCCGTCAAACATAAATCTCGCCCACTGTTCGGATTGCAGTTCCACCCGGAAGTGACACATACCCAACAAGGTGGTCAACTACTGGCGAACTTTGTTCGCAAAATTTGTGGCTGCGAGGGAACCTGGAAAATCAGTTCGTTAATCGAGCGGGAAGTCGAAATCGTCAAGCAGAAAGTCGGCAATAACCGCGTCATTTGCGGTCTCTCCGGTGGAGTTGATTCGGCGGTCGTTGCTGCTTTGTTATATAAAGCCATCGGAGATCAGCTCTCGTGTATCTTTGTCAATAATGGCTTATTACGTGCGGGTGAAGCAGAAGAAGTCGAACGCGAGTTCACTCAGCATTTCAAAACCGACTTACATGTCGTCGATGCCCGGGATCGGTTTCTGGATGAATTGGCCGGCGTGACCGACCCTCAGGAAAAGCGAAAAATCATTGGTCGCGTCTTTATCGAAGTGTTTCAGAAAGAAGCCGAGTCGATCAAGGATGCCGGGTTTCTCGCTCAGGGAACTTTGTATCCCGATGTGATCGAGTCGGGAGCCAATGTGGACGGTCCCGCTGCCACGATTAAGTCTCATCATAATGTGGGTGGCTTGCCTGAGAAGCTCGGCTTCCAACTTGTCGAACCGTTGCGAGATTTGTTCAAAGACGAAGTCCGCAGTATGGGGCTTGAACTTGGTTTGCCGGAATCGATTGTCTGGAGACATCCATTCCCTGGACCGGGTCTGGCTGTTCGTTGTCTTGGCGAAATCACCGAAGAGCGGCTTGTCACTTTGCGTCAGGCCGACTCAATCGTTATAGAGGAGCTTCGCAATGCCGACTTATATCGGTCGATTCAGCAAGCATTTGCTGTGTTGTTGCCGATTCAGTCTGTTGGCGTGATGGGAGACGGTCGGACTTACGAAGACGTCATTGCCGTCCGGGCAGTGAGCACTGATGACTTTATGACGGCGGATTGGTATCCCATGCCGACAGAAGTTTTGCAACGCATCTCAACTCGTATCATCAACACCGTTCGCGGCGTGAATCGCGTGGTTTACGATGTCAGTTCGAAGCCACCAAGCACGATTGAGTGGGAATAATTTTCTGGTCCACTCTGCTTTTCTCGAAGGAATTTTGGCGTCGAAAAGATCTTGGTTGAATTGATTTGACAGGCGGAAGCAGGCTGTGTAACGTCATGGACGATACGGGTGCCGGGGGAGAAGTCATCTCTCGGAGAATAGGGAAAACGGTGCAAATCCGTTGCGGTCCCGCCGCTGTAACCGGGGACGAACGCTGCCACTGCCACTGTCAAAGGATGACGGGAAGGCGCAGCCAGTAGGTCGATCCGGGAGCCAGAAGACCTGCCTGTGATCAGTTTTAGTGAAGAGATCACTCGACGGAAGTGGATCGCAATCAGGCTGTGCGCAATAGCGAATCTTCGTTGTTCTCTGCGCGACGCTTAATAACGACCTGTTTTCTTCGTGCGTCTCTTTCCGATCGAAGTGATCTTCGGTCAACAATCGCAACGAGGAAATTGCCATGTTGAAAGAGGCTTTGTTTTCTGTGCGCTGCTGCGCTCCGACACAACCCCGCAAGTCGTCTTGCACCAGAGGGTTCACTCTCATCGAATTACTGGTTGTCATTGCCATCATCGCGGTGCTGGTCGCATTATTATTACCCGCCGTTCAGCAGGCACGAGGCGCCGCCCGCAGGGTGAGTTGTAAAAACAATCTTCGCCAAATTGGTTTGGCGTGCCATATGTACGCCGATTCCAACGGCGGTTACTGGCCTCCCGCAGGAACACCTGACAATCTGCAAAGATGGTTCGGAGCACGAGACACGCCAAGCGACCTTTGGGATGCGCATCGCGGACCACTCTCGCCCTATTTTGAAAGTAACGAGAACGTCAAGCGTTGCCCGTCTTTTGGTAACTTCAGTCAGGATATGAGTTCTCCTACGTTGTGTGGAGGGTCGGGCGCATTTGAAGCAGGAGGAGGAGGCTACGGCTACAACGCAAACTATGTCGGAGGCACCGCCTACATCCACGGTTGGGCCAATTATGCTCTCGGTCAAATCCAAACATCGCGGATGCGCGACATCGGGTCATTGGCTCGAACGGTTGCCTTCACCGACACGGCATTATCTTGTGGCGATAGCGGAAGTTCGGTTGCGATTGAATACCCGTTCATTGAACCCGTTTATTATGTGAATGGTTCTCACCCTCTTGATCAACCCGGCGTCTGGGGGCAACCTATTCCCTCGACTCATTTTCGGCATACAGGTCGGACGGCCAATGTCATCTGGTGTGATGGGCGAGTGACAAACGCCATCATGTCGGGAACCGTGACTGCGCCGAACTTTTATGGTGGGATCGCCGAGGAATTAAGCATCGGTTGGTTTGGGCCTCTGGACAGCAACATTGTCTTTGATAATCGGGACAAGCTGGAATCCAAGATGGGAGGGCTGCAATGAAATGGTCCCTCTTGCTCCTGTTTATCGTTTGTTGTTTGTTTGGTTGTGGAGCTGCTGAAACTGGAGATATCCAAACGGTCGAGAGTCAGTACACCGTAATCGATCTTGAGGGGAAGGAACGTCAGATTTCTGCCAGCGAACTTATTGATGCCGACACGGGAAAACCAACGGTTCATAAAGTCCTCGTGATTGACCGCCAAGCAAAGAATAAAAGCTTCGTCGAGGCGACGCAACTGCAAAGCCAATCACCGTCGGCTCCCCGTTATTTTCCCGTCACCTCAAACGCTGCATCAACAGAATGATCTCTGACTTTCAACAGGAGTGACCCGATGGAATTGTTCGAGGCGATTTACCGCAGACGCGATGTCCGTGATTTCGGACCGGACGAGATCCCGCGGGAAACACTTGGAATAATTCTTGACGCCGCCCATCACGCGGGCTCGGTCGGTTTCATGCAGCCTTGGAATTTTACCATCATTCGTTCTCAAGAAACTCAATCGACCATTGCCGACCTGGTTGCTGAAGAGAATAACAAAGCGGCTGGAAACTACATCGGCATCGAACGCGAAAAGTATCTGTCGCTTCATTTGGAAGCGATCCGGTCGGCTCCCGTTAACATTGCCGTCACTTGTGACTCCTCACGCGGTGGACCGCATGTTGCCGGTCGAAATACGATGCCGGAAACCGACGTTTATAGTACCTGCTGTGCGATTCAGAATTTGTGGTTGGCCGCACGAGCGGAAGGTGTGGGAATGTGTTGGGTCAGTCTGCTTGATCCTGAGCGAGTTAAAGAGATTCTCGAGATCCCTCCTGAAATCACATTGGTGGGCTATCTCTGCTTGGGGATCCCCGAATATTTTGAGGACCGACCACATCTTGAACAGCAAGGTTGGAAAACACGCACGCCTCTCGAAGAGGTGGTCTTCTACGAATCGTGGAACCAAAAAGCCACAGAGCCAATCCAAACTGTCCGGGAGAACTCATGACAGCGCGGACTCTCATGATTCAGGGCACTTGCTCATCTGCAGGTAAAAGCTTACTGACATTCGCTTTATGTCGTATTTTTCGACGGTACGGTCTGCGTGTTGCACCGTTCAAAGCCCAAAATATGTCCAACAACGCGGCAGTTTGTGCAGACGGTGGAGAGATCGGACGTTCGCAAGCTTTGCAGGCACTTGCTTGCGGCATCGAACCGACCGTGCAGATGAATCCCGTGTTGCTCAAGCCGGAAGCCGACTCTCGATCGCAAGTGATCGTCAACGGGAGGCCCTGGAACAATCTGAACGCTCGCGATTACTTTGAGCGTTCAAAAATGTTGTGGACAGAAATGACGTCCGCATTGGATGCTCTCAGGGAAGAATATGATCTGGTCATTATTGAGGGTGCGGGCAGCCCCGCCGAACTGAATCTGCAAGAGTTCGATTTCGTCAACATGCGCGTCGCCCACTATGCCGATGCTCCCGTGTTACTCGTAGGTAACATCGAGCTTGGTGGCATCTTTGCACAACTGCTGGGAACCTTGTCATTATTGCCAAACAAAGATCGTCAGCAGGTTTGCGGATTGATTGTCAACAAATTTCGAGGCGATCACTCACTGTTTGATGACGGAGTGAAAATTCTGGAAGAGCGTAGCGGGCTTCCGGTTTTAGGTGTCGTTCCCTGGGTGACAGATTTGAATCTTCCCGAAGAAGACGCGGCACCCGTGCAAGAGACACGCATCTCGCATCAAGCAGTTACCGACCAAATTGACATTGCCGTCATCTATTTCCCTCGCATCTCGAACCTCGACGATGTTGACGCGCTGCGAAGCGAATCAAACACACGCATTCGTTTCATCCGGTCGGCACGCCACTTGGGTACACCCGATGTCATTCTATTGCCGGGAACCAAAAGCACGCTTGATGATTTGGCCTGGTTACGAGAAACCGGATTGGCTGCTGCCATTGTTGATGCTGCTGAAGCTGGAGTCGAAATCATCGGCCTGTGCGGTGGTTATCAAATGCTGGGAACCGGAATCGAGAATCCGCATCAATTGGAATCGGACCTCCCCGGTGCGGATGGTTTGGGACTGCTTCCCGTTCAGACCACTTTCGAACAAACACCCAAACAAACCCGACGAATCACAGCCACTATTTGCGAGAACTCACCCGTACCGAGGACTGCCGGGCTGAGCGTTTCAGGTTATGAGATCCATCAGGGAACAAGCACTGCCGATAACGGTTGGTTGAAAGTGTCGGAAGCGACATATCGTTGCGGATCATCAGGTTATGGCAATTCAGTCTGGGGCTGTTACCTGCATGGTCTGTTTCATAATGACCAATTCCGGGCTGCATGGATCGAGAAAATCTGTCGACAAACTGGCAAAGACTCGTCGTCTTCCCAACCTTATGCTGAATTGACGGAACGCGAACTGGACCGACTTGCCGATGAAGTGGAAGCTGCCATCGGAACCGATCGCTTAATGCAATTGATCAATTCTGAAATAGAAACCGTATCATGAGTTCAACGCAAAAATCCGAAGCAGAAATCAACGAAGCGCACCGCAAGAAGATGGTACGGAAGAATGAAGTCTTCGAAAAAAAGATGGCCAAGACGACTGACGAAAAAGGACTCATCATCGTTCACACGGGTGATGGCAAAGGAAAATCAACAGCCGCGTTCGGGATGGCATTGAGGGCTCTCGGACACGATATGAAAGTTGGCATCGTGCAATTCATTAAGGGAGCCATCTCCACCGGTGAAGCGACTATCATTCCCAAACTCAATCTGCCCATCGAAATTCACTCGATGGGAGAAGGTTTCACCTGGAAGACGCAGGATCGAGAACGTGATATCGCCACGGCGGGCAAAGGCTGGGACAAAGCAGTCGAGCTACTGCGTGACCCCTCGTTCAATATGGTCATTCTGGACGAACTCAATATTGCTTTGAGGTATAAGTACATTGAAGTCGAAAAAGTGCTTAATGAGCTCAAGAGTAAACGACACGATCTGCATGTGGTCATTACAGGACGCAACGCACCGCAGGAGTTACTCGACGTTGCCGACCTGGCATCTGAAATGAAACTCATCAAGCATCCCTTCAAGGCGGGGATCAAACCTCAACCGGGAGTGGAGTTCTAAACAAAGTTAATAAATTCATAGCAGTGACAAGCGTAGGGCCGGTTCCACCGGCCATCAAAAACCAGAGATCATTCAGGCCGGTGAAACCGGCCCTACAGTTACGTTCTATTAGTGACTTCAATATGTTGACACCTGAAGACATCCAATCACACCTCGACCAACTCACCAAACCGCCCGGCAGCTTGGCGCGACTGGAAGATCTCGCTGCGCGATTATGTGATATTCAACAATCACTCTCTCCCGTCACGCAGCCGAGACGTATGGTCCTGTTTGCTGGCGATCATGGCGTCGTCGAATCGGGAGTCTCCGCGTGGCCCTCTGATGTGACGGCGTTGATGGTGGCCAATATTCTCGGGGGAGGTGCTGCCTCATCGGTTTTGGCCAAGCAATCCCACACCAATCTGAAACTCGTCAATGTGGGTGTTTCAGGAGACATTATTCAAACCGCAAACTGTTCTTCTGATGTTACTTACGTTGATTCGGTTATTCGTAGCGGGACTCGTGACTTGTCCTGTGAACCGGCCATGACGGTCGCGGAATTCGATCAAGCCTGGCAGATTGGTTTCAATGAAGCCGAACGAGCTTACGATGATGGCATCAAGGTGATCTCGTGTGGCGAAATGGGAATCGGCAACACGACTCCCGCCGCCTGTTTGACCACATTGCTGGCCGATGTTCCTGTTGAATATTCGGTGGGACGCGGAGCGGGGGCCGATGATGCCATGTTGTCCCACAAACGGACCTTTGTCGGTGATGCCGTCGAGCGTGTGAAATCTCTTGAGGACAAAAAAGCCATTGCCGCCGTGTCAGGATATGAGATCGTAGCCATGGCCGGTCTGATGGTTCGCGCGGCACAACAAAAACTGACGATTGTTCTCGACGGTTATGTGACAACGTCCGCAGCATTGATTGCCGAGCGATTACATCCGGGCTGTGCCGAGTATTTTATTGCTGCTCACTTGTCGGCCGAGCCCGGGCATCGACGCGCGTTGGAACATCTCAAGTTGCAACCGTTCCTCGAATGGGACATGCGACTGGGTGAAGGGTCGGGGGCATTGTTATTAATGCCGATGCTCGATGCGGCTGCTGCCTTGATGTCAAACATGGCGACATTTGCAGACTTGGGGATTCCGAAGGAGGCAACCTCATGACGGCTTCTGTTTCTACGGTCACTTCCTCGACGAATATTTTCAAACAACAGTGGTGGGCATTCATCACGGCGATTCAATTTTTAACCCGCGTGCCAATTTCTTCTCGCGCGGCTGATGCACAATCTCTCCGTGATTGTCCACGTTATTTTCCTTTGGTGGGAGGAATGATTTCTGTCATCACCGTTGGGCTCATTTGGTCGACTTCTCTCGTCTGGCTAATATGGTTAGCAGTGATGGTCTCGTTGACCCTCGAACTTCGACTCACCGGAGCAATGCACGAAGATGCGGTGGCCGATTGTTGTGATGCCTTCGGAGGGGGATGGACTCGCGAACGAGTTTTGGAAATCATGAAGGACAGCCGTCTCGGTACCTACGGCGTATTGGGTCTCGTCTCGGCAGTTGCCATTCGGACAGGAGCCACCATTCATCTTTTGAATGTGATTGATCCCAACGAATTACTTCATTGGGCCGTTGTACTGATAGCCTCGGGAGTGATCGGACGCTGGGTCATCCTTGTCGTGATGTGGCTGGTTCCACCCATTGAACAACGGGAATCGCTCTCTCGTGATGTCGGTCAGCGAATGACTCTCAAGGATGTTTTCATCGGCAGCGTCTGGATGGTTCCGGTGTTCGTATTGTGGATGTATCTTCAACCCTGGCAGGCGCTTGCAGGGATTGTTGGTCTTACGATCTTGGTTATCTGGTTTCGTGGACTCGTGCTCATAAAACTGCGTGGCATCACGGGTGATTGTCTCGGCAGTGTCGGTTATCTTGGTCAATTAGTGATCTTGCTGGCGTCCATCATGAGGTGGCCGGTATGAATGAAATCAACGCTCAGGGAGAACGGTCCGCACAGCGGACCCTACAAAAAAACGACAATCAACGGGATGCTTCAGAAATTCTCTTTGTTCGACACACTGCCGTTGCGGAGCAACATCAAAATGTCTGCTACGGCGCAACTGATGTTGAGCTATCTCCCGCAGGAGGACAACACGCGATTGAAGTGGCTGAGTCGTTAGCCAGTCTATCAGTTGATCGTATTGTTCATTCTGGTTTGAGTCGTGCACGAATTCTAGCCGAGCATTTAGCAAAGTTGACCGGACTCGATTTGGAAGAATGCCAAGGTTTGAGCCAACGAAATTTTGGCGATTGGGAACTCACAGCCTGGGACGATATCTATGCCGAGCATGGTGACGACATGATGAAAATGGTTACCGAACCAAACAAGTATCGTCCCGGTGGAAGTGAAACGACACGTGAATTTGTCGAACGTGTTGCCACGGCATGTGAAAAGATCCATCAACCGGAACGAACTGTCGTCGTGTGTCACGGAGGAGTCATCGCCGCTTTAACAGGCTTGGCTAATCAGTTATCGATCCACGAATGGCTGGAACAGATTCCCGCACATGGAGAAGTGCGTCCGTTACCTCCGGTGAACCTTGATCACATGTCACTCGCTTTACAATCAGGGAGGTCGTGAGATGGGACAGTTGGTGATGATCCTCGGAGGTGTTCGCAGCGGAAAAAGCTCATTCGCCGAAGCGCTCGCCCAAAAACTGGGTGACGACGACGTTGTTTATCTGGCAACCGCAGAAAGCTGCGATGAGGAAATGTCTGACCGGATTGCCCGTCATCAGGCGAGTCGTCCCTCCTCTTGGAGCACAATCGAATCACGCCGAGAACTTGCCAAGGTCATCCCGGACATCTCGCCCGCGCCACGAGTCATTTTGCTCGATTGTTTGACGATCTGGGTCAGTAATATTTTGCTCGATGCGGGAGACAGTACACCTTTCGCCGAAATCGAACGGCAAATGCGCCAAGAGATCTCTGACTTTATGAACGTCGTCAAACAGTCGAACGTCACCTGCCTGGTTGTCGCGGGAGAAGTTGGCATGGGGGTCGTTCCCGAGTCGTTGTTAGGCCGACAATTTCGGGATCTTCACGGTTGGGCCAACCAAACACTGGTTGCTGCCGCGTCACAAACCTATTGGCGAGTGGCTGGAAGCACGGTCAACTTGAAATCGATCTCACAATCACTCGATGAGTGTGTGAAAGAGTGCCAGCCATGAAGAATAATCCTTCAAGGTCGAAGATGAATAAAAGGCGTAGGGTCCGCTGTGCGAACTATCGTGCAGTTCCACATTTCCTGGTAGACGGTCCGCACAGCGGACCCTACATCGTCAAATATCTGTTGCTTTTGTGCGTATTTCTGTCGGGTTGTATTGCCGACAGTAAGCTTCCCGATGTGCAGACTGTCTCAGATGGAGGCGAGCAGACCGTTGGATATCCTCTCACGTTGACTGATGCGCTTGACCGCAAAGTCACTTTCGACACGCCCCCTACACGAGTCATTTCAGTGGCTCCCAAAAACACCGAACTGGTGTATGCCTTGGGATTGGGAAGCCGGTTGGTCGGCACAACGACCTTTTGTAACTACCCCGCTGCGGCACTCGATTTGCCTAAAATCGGCGGAGTCACTTCGCAGACAATTGACCAAGAAAAAATTGTCGCCCTCAACCCCGATTTGATTCTCTGCTCTAATTCGATGCATGAATCTTTAATGTCCACCTGGGAAGAACTTCAGATTCCGGTGTTAGTCTTGGGGGCGGAATCTCTGGAAGAAATGTATCACGAGATGAAAATGTTGGCACGACTTCTGAATCGTCCAGAATCTGCCAGCAAGGTTATTTCGTCATTACAAAATCGTGTGAAAAACGTCACCGAAAAAGTTTCCAACATTCCTGCCGACCAACGTCCGAAACTGTTTTATCAGGTTTGGGACGAACCATTGATGGGAGCCGGGCCGAGTTCTTTCATCGGAGAAATTCTCGATCTCACAGGGGGGAGCAATATCCTGCATGATGTGGAAGATCCTTACCCGTATGTGGCTCATGAAATCGTGGTTGCACGGAATCCCGATGTCATTTTTGCACCGACCACTCACAGTCAGGAAGTCGTTCCTGAAAAAATTGCCCAACAATCCGGTTGGGAAGGCATCACGGCTTCTCGCAAGAAACAGATTTTTCTTCTCGACGGAGATCAGGTCTCTCGACGTGGTCCACGAATGGTGGACACATTAGAAACCATGGTTGGATTGATGTATCCCGAACAGTTCGGTCCAAACCGAACAAAGGCGAACCCACCGAAAGGCGAATCGGAGTGAATCGTAAAGTCCTCATTCTCGGTGGGCTGTCGGGGATTCTCCTCGTCACCATTGCCATTAGCGTGATGGTTGGCTCGGTGACGGTATCGCTGTCACAATTTCCCGAGACGTGGCAGGAAATCTCGTCGGGTCAAATATTTTCTTCCCATGCCACCATTCTGTGGAAGCTAAGATTACCACGAATTTTGTTAGCTTGTCTGACCGGTGCGGCACTCGGCGTTGCGGGAGCCGGTTATCAAGGACTCTTTCGCAATCCGTTGGCAGATCCATTCGTGATTGGTTCTGCCAGTGGAGCCGCTTTCGGAGTTGCGTTGGTGATTGTGATGGGAGTTCAGACAACTCTATTTGGTTTCAGTGCGATGTCGCTAGCGGCGTTTATAGGATCTCTGTTAGCGGTTCTTTGTGTGTTCATCTTGGCAGGCCGAAATCGCGAAACCCCAATGGTCTCGCTTCTTCTGGCTGGCGTCGCGCTGAGCACTTTTCTGTCGGCGTGCGTTTCGTTATTGATGATTGTTAACAGCGAAAAGCTCTTTGTGATTTTTGGTTGGTTGATGGGGTCTCTCTCAGGGCGAAGCTGGGCCGAGTTACAAGCCGTCACTCCATTGATTGCCGTAGGACTGGTCATGATGTGGTTATTATCACGTTCTCTCGATGCGCTCGCCTTTGGGGAAGAAACGGCTGCGACTCTTGGCCTCGGTCGAAAAAAGTTCCTCGCGCTGGTTCTTTCTGCGGGCAGTTTGCTGACTGCGGCTGCGGTGTCAGCAGCAGGGATTATTGGATTTGTCGGTTTAATATGTCCACATATTGCTCGACGTTTGGTGGGGGCACGACATGCCTATCTCATTCCTGCCAGTGCATTGCTGGGTGCCATGTTGCTATTGATTGCCGATGATTTGGCCCGCACCATCATGGGAAATTCCGAACTCCCCGTGGGAATTTTGACCGCGATGCTCGGCGGTCCGTTCTTTCTGTTCCTTTTGAAGACGAAAAGAGGAACAGCATGAGTCGATTGGAAATCGAGAATCTCAGTTGTGGTTACCCAACACGAACCGTTCTTAAAAATGTCACTCTGACTGCCGAACCGGGTCAGACACTTGTCCTATTAGGAGCCAATGGTGCTGGTAAGACGACTCTCTTTCGAACTCTCTCGGGGCAACTTCCCCCTCTTTCAGGATCGTTTCAACTGGCCGACGAAGATTTCGGTTCTTTATCGCTCAAACAGCGAGTCCGTGAATTGGCCGTGATGCCACAATCGGAGAGTCGAGATTGGCCGCTTTGTGTCGAAGAAGCGGTACGATTAGGACGCGCACCACATCGGGGCTGGGTGTTTCCATTGACGAAGGAAGATCACCAAATCGTCGATGGCGCGATCAAGAGAACCTGCCTGGATGAGCTTCGTGACCGTCCCATCACCGAACTCTCGGGCGGCGAATGGCGACGTGTAATTCTGGCACGAGCCTTGGCACAAAAAGCTAAAGTCCTGCTGCTCGACGAGCCAACCGCCGGACTCGATCTGAAATACCAGCACGAAGTGTTACACCTCGTACAGTCTCTCACACACGACCGACAATTAACGACCATTCTTTCATTGCATGATCTGAATCTGGCGGCTCAATTTGCCGATGTCATTGCTTTGTTGGGAGATGAAGAATTGATTGCCGTCGGGTCGCCTGCTGAAGTCCTGACCGAATCCTTAATCGAACGAGCCTTCGGCATTCCGGTCTCGATCCTTCAACATCCAGTTTACGGCTCACCTCTGATTGCGCCTCTCAGTCATTGGGAGGAAGGGCAAAGTGGATGACCACGCATCACGCATATTTTGTGGACGAAGAATCATTGCTTCTCGCTTACCGACTGCCTCAATCGGTTTAATTGTAAAATCTTACGGTTCAATCCTTGAGATTCCCGATTCTCGTGTTGAGAGCAAGGGTGAAGATCCCTCATAATAGAGGACGAGTTTATCCTACCTGTTTATGATCCTACCGAGGTTTGTTATGGCGTTCCGGTTTCTCCTGTACGCGCTCTGTCTGTGTCTCACAGTTTCGGAATCGCTCTGCGCTGAGTCTCCTGACAAACTGTTTGAAGATCAGATCCGCCCGGTTCTCGCGACCAAATGCATCAAATGTCATGGTCCCAAAAAGCAAGAAGGTAATTTGCGTCTCGACAGTCGAGAGGCGATGTTGAAGGGTGGCGAGAGTGGGCCGGCGATTGTTCCAGGAAAACCGAACGAAAGTCTCATCATCGAGGCGATGCGGTATGAGTCATACGAAATGCCACCAACAGGGCAATTGCCTGAAAAAGTGGTCTCACCGTTTGTCGATTGGATCGCCGGCAATGCCGTTTGGCCCAATCATGGTGAGCCAATTCGAGAAGTGAGCGGATTAATCACCGCGACGGATCGAGAATGGTGGGCGTTTCAACCTCTCAAAAAACCAACAGTCCCTCAAGCAAAGTCTGACTCCTGGTCGCATAACGAGATTGATCGGTTTGTTGTTGATCGACTCAACGACAACAAATTGTCACCTGCTCCCCAAGCGACGCGGACAGAGCTGGCCCGACGACTTTATTTCAATCTGATTGGTTTACCGCCGACATCCCAAGAACTTGACGCCTTTCTGCAGGATGAATCTCCAGAGGCTTGGGAGAAATTGATCGACAAGCTTCTCGCCGACAAACGGTACGGCGAACATTGGGGACGCTATTGGTTAGATGTGGTTCGGTATGCAGAATCGGATGGCTGGAATCAGGATGCTTTTCGGTCCAACATCTATCGCTATCGCGATTATGTCGTGAACTCGTTCAACAAAGACAAACCTTATCCTCAGTTTGTCAAAGAACAGTTAGCAGGAGACGAAATTCCCAACGCCGATGCGGAAGCCATTGTGGCCACCGGTTTTTTGAGACTGGGGATTTACGAATACAACCAGCGTGATGCCAAGTCTCACTGGAACGACATTATCAATGAAATGACCGATGTGGCCGGTGATGTATTCCTCGGTATGGGAATGGCGTGTGCGCGATGTCACGATCACAAATTTGATCCTTTATTACAGCGTGATTATTTCAAACTACGTGCTTTCTTTGAACCGATTATTTGGAAGGATGATGTCCCGCAGCCATTCGCAACGGTTGAAGAAGAAGAGCTGTACAATGCACAAAAAGCAAAATGGGAAGAGGCAACTGCCGATGTTCGCACTGAAATCGACGCATTGTTGAAACCGTATTACGATCGGAAGTGGAAAAGTACTGTCACAAAATTCCCACTCGACATTCAAGCCTGCTATAACACTCCCCCCGAGGAGCGAACAAGTTGGGACGAGCAAATGTCTTACCTGATCGGTCGTCAATTCTGGGATGAGGGTGGTGGCCCTTTGAAATCCTTGAAGAAAGAAGACAAGGAGAAACACGAAGAGCTCAAAAAGAAACTCGCCGAATTTGATAATCTCAAACCCAAAGAACCGGTCAAATTGATGGCGGCGACCGATTTCCACGGTGCGATTTCTCCCACAATCATTCCCGATGACCCTGAAAAAACACCCATCAAACCAGGTTTTCTCACAGTTCTTAGCGAGGTCTCGACGACAGCTTCTCCGGCATTGAATAATGCTTCTGGAACAACGGGCCGTCGAACGGCTCTCGCCGAATGGATCACCAAACCCGATAATCCGCTGACGACTCGGGTCATTGTGAATCGTATTTGGCAACAGCATTTTGGTAGAGGAATTGTGCCGACTGCCAGCGACTTCGGCCATCTTGGTTTACCACCCACGCACCCCGAGTTACTCGATTGGTTGACCGTGACATTTGTGGAAGATGGTTGGAGCTTCAAGAAATTGCACAAGCGAATTCTGATGTCGTCGACTTGGCAGCAAGCGTCTCACCATCCCCACTCCGAAGAGTATCAACAAAAAGATTCCGGCGAAGACCTGATGTGGCGGTTTCCCGTGCAACGCCTCTCGGCGGAACAGATTCGCGATTCGATTTTGGCCGTGAGTGGAGAACTCCAGCAAAAAATGGGGGGTTCATCTGTCAGTGGAACAACTCCACGACGTTCTCTGTACATCAAGCAAATCCGCAATACGCCGAATGAGTTTCTGCACCTATTCGATGTTGCTAATGGGCTCAAGAGTGTTGCCGAGAGGAATACAACGACTACGCCGCTGCAATCGCTGATGATGATCAACGGTGATTGGGTCTTGGGACGTGCGAAGAAGTTTTCCGAACGACTCAAAAAACAAAAACTGGAATCAACCGAACAAACGATTTCCTATGCAACTCGTCTGGCTTGGGGACGAGAACCGAACAGCGATGAATTATCCAAAGCGGTCGAATTTGTCGGCACACCGATCAATGATGATCGTCTGACCGACTTTTGTCATGTCCTGTTGAATTCGAGTGAATTTATGTATGTGGAGTGACGAGAAAGTTGCAGGAGATTTGAGATAAAATCCTCAATGGATTGCTAAGTTACCGATCAATTATTTGAGAGAGACATTCATGTCTTCAACAATTTGTCAACAAAATCAGTTACCACATCATACCATGCCCTCTTCGCGTCGCGAATTTCTGCACACTGCGGGAGCGGGGTTCGGAGCCTTGGCATTTTCTGCCATGCTGAATCGCGAATCGTTCGCGTCCTCACAACCTCTTGCACATTTTCCGGCCACCGCGAAACGTGTGATTTGGTGTTTCATGGAAGGTGGCCCGAGTCATCTGGATCTCGTTGATCCGAAACCTCTGCTCAATAAACTCTCGGGGCAACCGCTTCCCGCCAGCTTCGATGAGCCAATCACCGCGATGGGAGAAAAAGGCGCCCCGTTATTGGCGGCACCAAGAACATGGAAACGGCATGGCGAAAGCGGCATGTGGGCGTCCGAGTGGATCCCGGAAATCGCAACCTGCATGGACGATATTGCCGTCCTGCGATCCTGTTGGACCAACGGCATCAATCACGCCGGTGGTGTTTGCCAAATGAATACCTGTATCAACGTGGCCGGGCGCCCTTCGCTCGGTTCGTGGGTCAATTATGGTCTTGGTAGTGCGAATGAAAACCTTCCATCTTTCGTCGTCATGTGTGATAGCGGCGGTCGGCCCGTCAATGGACCACGTAACTGGGGTTCGGGATTCATGCCCGCTTCGCACCAGGGAGTGCGTATCAAAAGCACGAGTGACGAACCGATTGCCAACCTCAATTGGCCGAAAGGGTATTCTGCTGATCGGCAAATAAATAAGCTCGATTTGCTACAAGATTTCAATCAGGTCTACGCCGAGAAAAACCCTCAGCAATCAGAACTCGACGCGCGTTTGAAAAGTTACGAACTCGCTTTCCGTATGCAGTCCAACGCTCCCGAAGCGATTGACCTGACCGAAGAAACCGACGACACTCAAAAACTCTATGGGCTCGATCAAAAGGAGACAGAAGTCTTCGGGCGTAATTGCCTGTTGGCACGCCGTCTGATTGAGCGAGGCGTCCGCTTTGTCCAACTTTATAGTGGAACAGGAAGCAAGTGGGATTCTCACTCGGGCATCGAAAAAAATCACGCACGTTTGTGTAAGTCGATGGATCGCCCTGTCGCCGGGCTCATCAAAGATCTCAAACAACGTGGCTTACTCGAAGACACGCTCGTCATTTGGGGTGGTGAATTTGGACGCACACCGATGAGCGAGAAAGGCGATGGCCGCGATCACAACCCGACCGGTTTTTCCATGATGATGGCGGGTGGCGGAATCAAAGGGGGACAGACCATCGGAGCAACCGACGAACTTGGACTCTACGCCGTGGAGGACAAAATGCACGTTCACGATATCCACGCATCGATTCTCGGCTTAATGGGTCTCGACAACATGGACCTCACCTATAACCACAAAGGCCGCCCGGAACGTCCCACAATTAACGAAGGTCACTTCAATCGCAAATTAATCGGCGGCTGAGTTCGTGGAGTCTTATTTGAAAACAGGAGTCGGCTGAAACAGGCGACTCAGATCCTCAGATTTCGCGGTCGCTTCGTCATCGGAAATGCTGAAGTTAGGGTCGATCTGACCGACGGCAGGACCGCGGTTGAGACGCCATAATCTTTCGGGATGGAGTTCATGCATCATGCGCTGACAACCCGTCAGCAATGAGACAACAAACAACGAACCAAACACGACGAACAATGTGCGCACAGATTTCATGGGAAAGTTCCCAACTGATTTTCTAAGGAAATATCGAGGTGTCCCGGAACGGGACAGGAAAGGCATTCGGCAGGAGTAGAATGATAGGACATCTTTCCAAGATTCCACAAGGGGAGTTCAGAAAACAGTTAAACCATTGATTTGAAGTGGCTTAGCGTTTTTCGCGATTATCGAAAACCGAAGTTGTGGCCTCCTTCGCGTCAAGCAATGATCTCTTTCACCACATGTCCCGAAACATCGGTCAGTCGAAAATCACGACCATTCTGCCGGAAGGTAAGTCGTTCATGATCGAGACCTAAAAGGTCGAGGATCGTGGCATGCAGGTCATTGATGTGAACTTTGTCGTCAACTGTTTTGTGACCAATTTCATCTGTCACGCCGTACGATGTTCCCCCTTTGGTCCCACCACCCGCCATCCATACGGTGAAGCAATGCGGGTTATGATCGCGGCCCGTGCCACCTTTTTGGACGATGGGTAACCGACCAAACTCTCCACCCCAAACGACCAGCGTATCCTCCAGAAGTCCCCGCGCTTCAAGGTCTTGTAGTAACGCGGCGATGGGTTTGTCGGTCTCTTTGGCAAAGCCGGCGTGATTCTTGACGATGTCTTTATGGCCGTCCCAACTTCGTTCGTTCTCCATACCGCCCGAATAAATCTGTACGAATCGTGTTCCCCGTTCGAGGAATCGTCGTGCCACAAGACACTGCTTCGCAATGTGATCGCAATCAGGATCGCCGATGCCGTAGAGGTCTTGTGTCTCTTTCGTCTCACGGGTGATGTCGAGCGTTTCCGGGGCGGCTTGCTGCATGCGGTAGGCGAGTTCAAAACTTTCGATCCGAGCAGCGAGGTCAGCTTCACCGGGATTTTGCTCGGCGTGGAACTGATTGAGTTGTTTCATCAGATCGAGTTGGCGGCGCTGTTGAGAAACATCCATTGCAGTGGGTGGCTTAAGATTATCAATCGGCTCGCCTGTCGGCTTGAGCCACGTTCCCTGATAGACACTCGGCAGGAAACCGGCACCCCAGTTTTGAGAATAACCTTTGGGGAGTCCACGTCCTTTCGGGTCGGACATCACGATGAAAGCGGGCAAATCGCGACTTTCAGATCCCAATCCGTAAGTCACCCAAGAACCGACGCACGGATATCCCATTTTCGGTAAGCCGCAATTGGCCATAAATAGGGCGGGTGAGTGGTTATTCGACTCGGTATGGCACGAATGCAGGAACGCCATCTTGTCGATATGTTGCGACATATGTGGAAAGATTTCCGACGCCCAGGCACCGCTTTCGCCATGCTGAGAAAATTTGAATGGCGACTTCATCAACGGGCCGACCTGTCCGGTAAAGAAGCCGGTGTTTTTGTCGAACCCTTCCAACTCTTTGCCGTCCCGTTTTTCAAGTTCCGGGCGATAGTTCCAGGTATCAACCTGCGATGGCCCGCCATTCATGAAGAGCCAGATCACTCGTTTGGCTTTCGCTCGCCCTTCGTTGTGCGGTTTTTTAGGTGCGAGAGGATCGGACACAGCTCCGGGGGCTGCTCCCAAAAGCTGTTCTTGTTGAAGTAACGAAGCGAGTGCAACGCCTCCGAATCCGGCCCCGGCTCGTTGCAGAAGTTGTCGTCGATGGAGTGGTTGGTAGAGGTTCATAAGAAACCAAAGTTAAAATGTGGGAATAGTCGAAAAGTAAAAGTGAGATCGATCCTTTTTTGACATTTGTCATTTGAAGTTCGGCACTCACTTTCACTCGATATAAATAAACTCGTTCAAGCTGAATAAGGTTTGGCAAAAGTCGGTCACTGCCAGCTCGCGGGGATTCGGTTCCATCTCGTCCGTATACGAATTTGTCTGGGCATCGATGAACCCTGTGGTCGCCGCCAACTCTTGTGGAGTCGGATCGCGGCTGAGCGCTTGCCAATACCCATTTTTGACAATGTCTTCCGTCGTTGTGTTTTTACCAAGTAATTGTTTCGCAAAATTGGTCGCATATTCACGCACATACGGGCTGTTCATAAAGACTAGCGCCTGCGGAGCAACCGTCGTCGCCGGGCGACCGCCGACTGACACCAACGGCTCGGGCGAATCAAAGACTTGCAGGAACGGAATGAGTTTGCTGCGTTTGATCATGAAATAAATACTACGACGCTTATGGCCCATGTTGAGAGTTCCTGGCCCGAACATCGTTTCGTCGAGAGTATTCGAGACCGACAACATGCTGTCGCGAATGATTTCCGCTTCCACGCGGTGAGACTCAAATCGCCACAAGTATTGATTAGCGAGATCGGCTTTTGCTTTCTCCTTATCAAACTGAGACGACTGCGAGTACGCAGCAGAAGTCATGATCAGTTTGTGAAGTGGTTTGAGACGCCAGTCGTTGTCGATCAAATATTGGGCCAGCCAGTCGAGTAATTCCGGGTGAGTCGGTTTTTGTCCCTGCACTCCGAAATCGTTCGGCGTGCTGACGATGCCCGTGCCAAAATGATGTTGCCAGACGCGATTGGCAATCACGCGGGCCAACAGATGCCCCGGTCCTTTTTTGGTATCGGTCATCCAATTAGCAAGTGACGTACGTCGATAGGAAAGCTTTGAATCTTCGACGGGCGGTTCGACTTTCCATTGATCGGTTGTCGTATCGCCGCGCATTAACACCTGCAAAAACCCTTGCTCGGCCACGCCGGCTTTCTGTTCGTTGTCTCCACGCCGCAGGAAGAAGGTCTCTTCGAAGAAGTCGGCTCCCTGGGTGTGGTGGCGAATCGGTTTCACTCCTTCGGAAACGATCATCATTTTCGTGAGATTCGGCTGTGGCTTGGTCGCGAGAGATTTCTGGACTGCGTCATTCAAGACGACCCATTCCGAGTCCTGGCGACGATAATGATCGAGCAATGCGGTTCGAGTCTTCTCATTCAGCTTGGAGACTTCTCCCTTCTCGGCCAGTTCACTGACGGCTCGCAAGATCGATAAGTCGGCCATCTTGCCGTCGGCACTTGGTCGAGCCGGTTTGACAGCATACGACAACCGTGGACGGCCAATCGCGTGTTTTGTATTCACTTGGAAGTTGAGTTCGACAACCAACCGTTCAGCAGTCGAGGGTTTGACAGCAGTCTCCGTGGTCACTGCAAATGTTGCCCAGTGAGACTTGCCGAATTGCGGGTCGACGGCCCAACCCGTTTTAGGATCATCGTCGAGAGAAGAGGCAATCGACAGGCTGGCCGTGTTTTGCTCGAAGTCCGTTTTCGGTTCGATCAACTTCAATTCTCGCCGATCTTTGCCTTCTAATGTTTCCAGGAAGACACGAATTTTGCTCAAGGCAAAGTTGCCATTATCGGCACGTCCCGGTCCTTTCTTTTTCATCGATGGATCGACCAACGCTTCCAGCTTAATGGCCGAGATCAACTGTCCCGGAATGAGAGGCTGCGATGTGAACGTATATACGTCGTCGTTAGGATTCTTCCCACTGGCGAGTAGCGAGCCATCTGATTGGCGTGTCAGAGTGGCACCATTTTTTGATTTGGCAGCGATTTGATCAAACAGAATCCAGTCAGTCTCAGCCAGCATCGATTGATTCGTCAGGTCTTCAGAGGCGAGCCATTTCTGAAATCGTCCGGGCAGCACGTTCTTCTCAAAGGCGACCAAAGCTGATTCCTTGGGAGCGTGAGTTTTTTCCCACGCGGCCAGTTTGGTAGCCGTCTCTTCCGGTGTCATGTCAACATCGACGTTACTGCGGACAGCCGTCGTGAAGGTCGACACGAACCGATAATAATCGGCCTGCGGAATCGGATCGAATTTGTGATCGTGACAGCGAGCGCAACCCACGGACAATCCAAGCATTGCGTTACCCGTCGTGGCCGCCATGTCATCGAGGGCGTCGTAACGGGTTCGCTCGACTTCATTGGCTGTGATCTGAGTCGGGAAGACACCCGCACCCAGAAAACCGGTCGCCATGAGCGCCTGTGGGTTTTCAGGAGCAATCTCATCCCCCGCCAATTGCCAGCGAACAAATTGATCGTAAGGCATATCCTGATTGAGTGCCTGAATCACAAAGTCGCGGAAGTGATAGGCGTACGGTCGGTCGTAATCCTGTTCAAAGCCGTGCGATTCGGCAAAGCGGGCCACATCGAGCCAATGCCTGGCCCAGCGCTCGCCGTAATGTTGGCTGGCGAGGAGTTTGTCAATCATTTTGGCATACGCGTTTGGATCGTCGTTGTTCAGGAACGATGTCACCTCAGCCGGTGTCGGCGGCATGCCGATCAGATCGTAATAGGCACGACGAATCAAAGTTCGTCTGTCGGCACGGTTGTTGGGCGTGACTTCTTTGTCTTTTAACTTAGCGAGAACGAAGTGGTCAATTTCATTCCGAGACCATTTGTCATCACCGATTTGTGGCGGCTTAGTCACATTCAGTTTTTGGAATGACCAGAACTGATCCGCATCATCGGCAACTTCACGTTCCTGCCACGGAATAACGGCAATCTTTTCTTCAGTCAGAGGCTTGTCATAGGGGGCGCCCAATTCGATCCATTTTTGTAACAGGTCGATTTCCGCCTGCGGCATCTTGTCTTCTTCGTAAGGCATGTAGGGCTGCTCTTTGTGAGTCACCAACTTCATCAGGTAACTCTCTGCCGGCTTCTTGAGATCGATCCCCGGTCCCGTCGCTCCTCCTTTGAGAAGACCTGCGCGGTCGGTGAGATCGAGTTCGCCCTCAATCACATCCACGCCGTGACACGAACCGCAACGGTCCATCAATAACGGACGGACTTTCCCTTTAAACAGCTTCAACCCTGCGGCATACTTTTTGGCATGTTTGGGATCAAGCGGTTTTTGAGCGGAGGGAGGTTCTTCGGCAAACAGAGATGTCGCGAGACAGCAAGCAGCAAGACATCCCAGCGCACGTGTGATTGTCTTCAATCGCATGGCACAAAAATCTATTAGATGTGTGGAAAAAGGCGGGAGCGACCGGCTGACGCAGAACAATGGTAAAAAACCAAATGTCCAATCGCGTCAGAAGACATCAGCGTCGCTGTATTCATTGTAGCCGACCAAAAACAGGTCTGCCAATGGAATTTCATTCAGGTACAATGGAAACACTGAATAAAGCGTTGTCCATAGCCGTCTTGCGCAAGCAAGTCGGATGGGTAGGACCATAATTGATGATCCGAATGCTGAGATTGGGAAATTGAAACCGCGGAGTTCGCGAAGAACGATCATTGGACAAAGATATGAATCATGACAAATCGGCCAACGAATTGAACACAGAAATTCCAACTCAATTAACGACCAAGCAAAAGGCCATTGGTTGCGTGGGGATCGGAGTGATTCTCATTCTGGTTTTCCTATTAATACTACCCGTGAATCGAAATGCCCGAGAAGCTGCCCTTAGAGTGCAATCGATCAACAATCTCAAGAATTTGGCACTGGCTCAAAAAAACTACTGCTCTCAGAACGATGGTCTCTTTGCAGCGCCGACATTTTTCAATGAGAAAGACGAACCGGTACACGGCTGGGTGACTCAATTGCTGCCGTTTATCGATCAATCGACAATCTATGATCGTATCGACCTGTCCCTCCCTTGGGACCATCCCGACAATCAGGAGTGGACGAAATTGTCGATCTACTGGTTGCGCATCCATGGCATCGACACCGAACCAAACTCGAATGGCTATTATCCAATGCCGTATACTCTTAACTCGCGCCTGTTTCCCGATAATCAATCGTTGACCGAAGATTATATCTCACGCGCAGATGGACTGAGCAACACAATTATGATGGGAGAAATACAGGAAGGGTTAATGCCGTGGGGTGCTCCCGACAATGCACGCGATCCGGCACTGGGTCTTAAACCGGGAACAAAGACGATGGGCGTTGAAGTCCATAGCGGTGTGACAATCATCGGTTTCGCTGATGGACGTGTGCGGGCTATTAGCAACGATATTGATCCCACAGTTCTCAAAGCCCTTGCGACACCCGATGGTGGAGAGACAGTGCCAGAGGAATATTAGCGGTAGGGGTACGTCAAGCTGTAGTTGATCTGAGAGGTGTAAACCGCAGAGTTCGCAGAGGACGCAGAGAATTTATGAGATGGATGGATGGATGGATGGATGGATGGGGACGAACGCAATGAGCCCCCAGATTTAGCGTTTATGCAAGAGAGAGTTTTGGTCGTCGGATGTCACTGGCGACTTGCCACCAGTGAGCTGACTGCGAAACAATTTCTTTGAACCGCAGATCACGCGGATTTCACGGATGAAACTTACCTGCTCACGCGAGAGGCAGCATAGTACCCGGCTTCATTCTGGTAAGGATGAACTCCCCCGATTAAGTTGCGACTGTTGCGTGTCGAGACGAATCACGAACCGATGTATCTGGTCACCAGCATTCTCAACTCGCTCGAATTGTCGCGCGCACAGGCTGCCGAGATTTATCGCCAGCGTTGGGGGATAGAGCTTTTCTTTTGGGGGCACAAGCAAATCTTCGAGCGTGAGCGTTTGCGGTCACACTCGCCGCAGAATGTTCCCGTGGAACTGGACTGGTCGATATTGGCACTCTGGGTGGTGAAGTTGTTGGGCGTACGCGAACTGCAGCAGCACAACCGGCGACCGGACGAGTTGAGTGTAAAAGGTGTGTTGCAGGCGATTCGAGAGGAGATGGAGTGTTGGCGACCGGCTCCCGCGAAAAATCTGTTTGCACGTTTAGCGGCGATTAAGGACGATGGATATCGCAGGCGGGACAAGCGTTCGAGGAACTATCCTCGGAAGAAGAAGTGCGGCAAGCCTCCGGGACCGCCGAGAGTGCGGGTGATGAGTGAGGAACAACGGAACCAATTGAGAGCTATCAGATTACGTCAATAAGAAAAATCGTTCACGGACGTGGGTGGCTCCCACCGGACCAGATCGCGGACTCGATGTGATTGCCTCTCCTGATGGTCTTGGTCTTCAGTAACCAAGAATCATTGCCGAAGTCAAACATCGTCTCAAGGACTCGACCGGCGCACCTGTCCTTCGTAGTATTTTGGGGATGTTACGTTCGACACATCGCGAAGTCTTCCTGAGTATAGAAGGGTTCACCAAAGAGACCGGCTATGAGGCCAAACGTGCAACGGTCCCTTTAACGCTCGTCGATTTGGATGAACTAGCGACATTGGTCGTCGAAAACTGTGAGGACTTCGATGTCGATGGCCGTGCGTTGCTTCCACTCGCTCGCGTGTATTGGCCCATTGATTTATGAACAATCTCTGACAAGTAGACAAAGCTAAAACGAAAAAACGCCCCGCACCTCTTGTGTAGAGCGTCTTCAAAGACAGCAGCCAAGCTGTCATGATACAAGCCGAGTCGGTCCTCAATAGAAAATTCCGACCCAATAATCCCGACCGTTGATCAACATGTATCCAAAGCCGACATAATTCGCTCGCTTGAGCATGATGCCGTGATGTGCGGGGGAACGAATCCAACCGTTGACGGCATTTTCGGCGGAGCCGGGGCTGTAAAAAATGATCTCGGGATAACCAAAGCGACTGTGTTGATAGTATCCCGTTTTTGCCATCCATTCGGCGTGCTGTTGAGCTTTGAGTGTCAGGTAGGGATCGAGTTCCACCGGAGCTCGATTGTATTTCGCACGATGTTTGTTGGTGAGATCCAGCAATTTATGAATCACGGGATGTTCTGTGACCCAAGCGTGTTCTTCGGGCGAAACGTATTCACCTGGACCAGCCTCTGCCAGACATGACGAAAATGACAACATGAGTGTCAGGACTAACGGTAACGAAAATCTACACATAATCACTCCTTTGTTTCAAACTGCAGTACCCCCGATTATCGAGAATGTTCAGGCCTTCAGTGGAAGGCCAGAGTCGGGGTAAAAGCGCCCCCGCGTCTTGCGGAGGACTCTTACGGCTGCGTCATGCATCCCTGTAGAGAGCGATCCTGACGAGGAGTGAAAACGGATTCAAGACTGGCGGAGGCCGGTTTTTCGAGGAATATTCTGGCACGTTTTTTGAGTTGAAGGAAACACGTTTTTGATCCGAGTTCGAACAAATTCATTTTACCTAAAGCTAATACTGTTCTGTGTTTATAAGAGACATGGACATAAACTTCATAAGAAGTATTCAATATATGTTGATGCGTTAGTTTCCCAAAATCTTTCGCGCAAATTCGGAACTGAAATTCGAGAAATACCCGATTTGGAAACTGGCAGTTGGCAGCAAACTGCTGTCAGCATTAACCTTGAGAGACTTGCTCAACAACGAGAATCTCTGCCGTCGTTCGATCTATGGTGAGGCAGAGCGATTCTAAATCGAGATCGTCCAGATCGAACCCGAATGGTTCTTCCAACGCATCGGAGATTGATTCCAGGCCGAGGACAGTGAAAACACCCGACGGAATATCGGCGAACTTTTCGTAGAAGAGTATTCTTTAAAGACCGGTATGAGACTGTACAAGCCGACGAGCAAAGCAATCAGCCAAACGCGGACCAGCATGATCGTCGTTTTGACCAGACGACTGAGATCTGATTCACGAATCGGCATCAATCAACTTTCGAAGGATGAGAAGCAACAAACACGGTTAGTTAAAAAAGAAAACTTTATGAGCCGTCTTGCGTAATAGCCACTCGCGATCTGTGGTCGAGAGAGAGCCCATGCGTTCTGTGATCAGTTTTATGGAATCGGAGTAGGTATTCTCGCCGACTAACTGATACGGAGAATCGCTGGCCCACATAAGTCGTTCCACACCGTAAGAGTCAATCAGCCGTTCGATCATCGGGATGAGTTCGGTATGCGGGGGCTTTTTGTTGCCAAGGGCGTAATAAGCTGAAATTTTCACGGTGACGTACTGATGTCGCGCCAATTTGCAAAGATTGTCGAGTTCATTTTTCCGAATCTCTCCATCGATACCAACGCGGGCAAAGTGGTCGATAACAACGGGCGTTTCCGGGTATTTGTCACACCAGGAATCGATGGTCGGCAGGTCTTCAGGATTGATCAGGCAACACATGTTTTGACGAGTATCTGCGGCCATCTTCCACATGGAGTGCATGCCGGGGTTGTCGAGCCATTTCTCTCGTCCATAAACGCCCGGCGTAATACGGAACCCTGTTACTTTGTCGGACAACAGTTTTTTCATGGCAACATCAGGTTGCGGGGCCATGTTGTCGACCATGCCGACAATTCGGAAGGCATGTGGATGCTGGCGAGCAGCATCAATCATGTAAGAGTTGTCCCACCGATAAAAGACGTTGTGGGCAATGAGAACCACTTTCCCCACACCATTTTTGTGTGCGACATCGAGCAGCTCATCAGTTGTAAAGCTACCGGGGGCGAGATCGTCGAGCGTTTTTCCATTCGCGAGAGGATACTTCTCGACATCGCGCGTCCAGATGTGTGAATGCGCATCAATCCATGGGTATTCATCGGTCATTGTACAGTCTTCCGCCGATAAGAACTGTGTTCCGAGTTTGGAACCAAGGCCCACTAACCCGGCTGTCGTCGCGGAATGAATCAAAAAATCTCGTCGTGAAGAGGCATGCATTGTCATCCAACAGATCTCCCAAAGCACAATCAATACGTGGCAAGTTAGATTGATTGTAGGAAAAACTGGGCAGCAATGCGCTCAATTTCTTGGAGTGAGCCATATTCTGGCCCGAAGCGAACGGTTAGCCGCCAGCCTCTTCTGGACGCGGGGAAGCAAACTTGATGTTCTTGATGTAATCGATCATGCGTGCCTGCCCATTCACCCGTTGTACGCGACCACGACACGCACCAATGGCGTTGATCAGATACTTCGAATTCAACGCATAATCAGGATCGAGTTCGACTTCTTGGTCCTCGGCAAGCGGGTTGCCCGGCGAGCCGATGGCGTTCAATATTTCGCTATTCAAGCGTTTGAATGCGTTGCTCGATTTCTCTTCTTGAGAGGCACCCGGAGCGCTGGCGAAGAGTTCTTTATTCGCGATGGTCATCGAATACATTTCACCGTTTTCATCGGCCTTCATGCGGACCTTAATGACGGGCGGTTTGGGACTATCGCTTTCGGCAGCGGATTGACCGATTGGCATGTTGACGGTGAAATCGCCTTCAGGCTCGACAATTTTCAATGTGAGCATGAAGAAGATCAGCAACTGGAACACCACATCAATCATGGGCGCCATTTGCGGTTCGATTTTTTCCGTCGATCGTTTTCCACGAATTTTCATAACGACACTTCTTCTTATCGAGGAGTCTGTGAAGACTTATGGTTCTACCGATTGTTGAGCTTTGATGGCAAATTTTTCAAACATGATACCATCCTTCTGGGCAAGCTTAATCACGCCCTGAACGATACCCGTGGGAACCTCGGCATCCGCTCGAATCACCACAGTTATCTCTGAGATCTCTTTGCCTTCATCACGATAGATCTGCGCTTCCAAGCGGAGTTTGGCTTCTAACCCATCGAGGCGAATTTTCTCACCCGGCCAGAAAATATAGGCTTGGGGATCAACTTTCTCGCCCTCCAGATTGCGTTCAAAACCGATGTTGATGGTCAACTCGTCTTCCCGCTTCACTTTGGGAGGCATCGCGAGTGAGTCTTTGGGAAGAATGACTCGTTCGTCTGCCTGCGTTTGCTCGAAATTGGTAATCACCATAAAAAATGCGATCAACTGAAACACGATGTCAATCATCGGAGTCATGTCAATTTCGGCAGTCGCCACATCGGCTTTTTTGAATTTCATCGAACTCTCTCCACACCAAGGTCACCGGACGGGCCGGAAGATTATTTCTCAGGAGCCGCAGGAGCAGGTGCCGGAGCAGCCGCACCTTTTCCACCGCCAGCCATAGGCAATTTAGACATCAAGCCTTCGCTGATGATGCCGACTTCGAGTACCAGTTTGGAGATTTGATTCTTCAAAAGGGTGTAAGCGATCATCGCGGGAATCGCGACAAACAGTCCTTCGAGTGTGGTGAATAGAGCGGTTGAAATACCTTCTGCCAGCTCGGAAGGCTTGGGAGATGTTGCCGATTGAGCAATTTTCTCAAACGACATAATCATACCATACACAGTCCCCATCAGCCCGAACATCGGAGCGATTGCACCAATCAAAGCGAGATAACTGACGCGGTGTTCGAGAGTCATGTTTTCTTCTTCGCCGACTTCCTGCATTCCTTCGATGGCTTCTTCGTAGCCACGATTCAATTTCGAGAGACCATTCGTAAGCACACGAGCAATGAAGGAGTCATCGGAACGGGCGACTTCGTAAGCTCCCTGGTAATCTTTTGCGTTAATTTTCTCTTCAAAATTTTCGACAAAGTCGGGTGGGATCAACACATCGCGTCGAACCTGTAGCAAGTTCATCATGACCACGGCCACCATGATGAAGGAGAGGATCAAAATGATGAGACCAAAGAAACCGGACGCTTCAATCAGCCAGCCCAGGAAACTTTTCGGTGGCTTTGTACCACTGGCGGCACCTTCTTCTGTGCCGGAATCTGCAGGAGCTTCTTCGGCAGCAGGAGCATCCTGACCATAAGAGGTGGTTTGTTCAATGGGGTTGAAGGCCACTGTCATCACGGCGATCAGCACGGTCAACAGGGCAAGAATGTGCCGACGGCTAAGTGTGGACATCATGGGTAAATTCCTCTTTTCTCGGGTGTCTGTGAAGTCGTTGTTTTGATCAGCATGCTGATGAGAGCTTGCTGTATGAAATTTGGGTTCCGCGGGTGAGCAGCCTTGCTCAGAAATCGAAGACATCCTTTCTTTCAGGTTGGCTATTAGTTTAATGTGCCATTGAACGTCGTTCCAGAGTGCAATACAAGGATCTGACGGAATCTGTTTGTAAAGTGTCTTGAGAGGTCAGTTTACAACGCAAATCGCAAAATCACGATGACCGATTTATTTTCCACCATTGGCCCAAGAGCTTTCCGGGTATTGGCTCCGCAATCGGGCCTGCGCATCTGACGCTCGATCCGCTTTTCCAACCTGAGTCCACAGCGTGGAGAGGTGGTGCAAAGCTTCCGCGTGCAAACTTGGCTCGGAAGCAAACAGTAAATCGACGGCAAGATAGGCAATTACGGCTTGTTGAGGTTTTTCCAGGGCGACCAGTGCGTCACCTTTGCGAAGAAAGGCCCTCGCTTGGACGGCGGCTTGGGTTGGTTCTGTTTCGCCGATGACTTCATTGGCAATTTTTACGGCATCTGCCGGTTGTCCCTGTTTAGTCTGACAGAATGCCAAGCCAAGCCGTGCTTCGTTCTTACGGTTTAATTCCTGTTGAGAATTTGTGGCCATGTTGGCCACGGCCTGATAATCGGCTTTGGCCTTGTCCACATCACCACTGGCAAGGAGTGTATCAGCGGCCAAAATTTGAGCGGCCATTTGATAATCTTTGTAAGGAGCCGATTTCATTTCATTGAACGCGGCGGTCGCTTTGGCAGTGTCTCCTTTGGCGGCATACAACTGACCCAGATACTGTTGCAGTTCGTAATAGCGGAAGTGATTTCCGTTGGCGGTTTTGAATCCTTCGAGTGCTTTGATGGCTTCATCTGCTTTGGCTGGGTTCGTAATGGCCAACCGTGCTCTTGCTCGTGCCATGAGATAATCAAGATCAGCCTGGGCATCTTTAGAGAGACCTGCCAGATTGTCTTTCACTTTCTGATACAGTTCGAGTGACTTCGTCACATTTCCACTTTTTTCACTGCTACGTGCATTTTTGAGATCGAGCGGTTCGCCATCCCAGTTTAGAGAAGTAATCGTATTGACGGGAATTTCCCGTTCGTTGCTCCCTTGTTGAATCTTAACCACATCTTTGGTGTAGCTGGTAATTGTTCCACGAGCGGCAGAAGCACCATCAATATAGATGGTATCGACCGCGTAAGCTGACGAAAGGCTGAACACTACGGCAGCACAACTGAGCAGTGATCGCAGCGAAACTGATTTCATAATAAATCTCCAACGTATTTGTTATCTCATTCAGAATGAGACTTCAGATTTGGGCAAGGTGTCGGTTCAAGAATCTTCAGACTTTTTGGCTTCTGCGGCTTTGGCCGCCTCGGCTTTTTTCTTGGCCAGAATTTTCTTCTTCAAAGCGGCTTTTTCTTCTGGCGTTAAATCGGCCACCGTTTTTTTCTTTTTGACAGGCTGTTCCGCAGAAGCAGCTCCGGCAGCGGGCTTTTTCGCAGGTGCCGGTTGTTCCTGAGGTTTCGCTTTTGATTTTTCGGCCTGCTGCGATTTTGCGGGAGGGGCTTTTGCCGGTTTGGTCTCGATTTGAGGTGCCGACTGTTTTTGAGGACGAGGTTGGGCGGCGGCTTTCTTTGCTGGAGCGGCACTCGGTGCTCCAATCGTGACGGGAGTATCGTCATCGCGTCCGGGAACTCTACGGCGTGCTTTTTTCTTGGGTTTGATGAGGAAAAAGAGCCCCACTCCCATTCCCGCACAAACCAGGACGGCAATGGCGGCCAGCATATAATTTGGCCCTGTCGGTTCTTCGACGGGGGTGTCGATAATTTCCCCCTGACCCTCTAAGTCTGCGGAGTTATATTCGTCCTCGATATTAGCCGTGGTTTTACTGGGCGGTTGTCCGTCCGTTCCGGCAACTGCCGTGGGACGCTCCAGCGGTTCGGGAATTTCACCCAGTGAATTTTGAACGTCGAGATAGAGGCTGTCGAACTTCGTCCAAGTCTCGTTATCGACATCGGGGGTGCTGTTCAAGGCGAATTGATACAGCGTACTTTTAGCACGGACGAAGAAATCTTTCTGCTCATCTCCACTCAGAGATTTTCCATATTGGTATAACGAGTCGCCCATCTCGTAGAGCACGTCGTAATATCGCTCACGAATATTGGGAATTGTGGAATTGGGGTTACTCATGACCTGCTGAATGAGCAATCCGAGTTGACCGAATCCATACACCGAAGTTCCGGTCGTGATTGTTTGGTCCTTCTGCTTGTTTCCCATTACGGCATCGAGATATTTTTGATTCTCGCCACTGATCTCGGCCCATTCCTTAAGGATCAGAGCGGCTTCCATTTGTGCGTCGAGTTGCTTGGCATTCCCGGCAAGAACCTCTGCAATCGTTTTGAACGCCTCTTCATAATTCCCTTGACGTTTCTGTAAAACCGCGATGCGTGTGTTAATACTGGGGATGTAGGCGGGGTCGATGAAGTCGGCATTGCCTTTTCCCTTCTCGATAATTTTGTCGTAAGCGGCAGCCGCTTTGTCGTAGTAAGCTGCTGCGGCAGATGTATCGCCTTCGACGCCATCACCCAAGTTGGCATATGATTCGGCAATCCAAAGTAAAGAGCTGTAGTCGAGACCGCTGTCCCGCTCAGATAGTGCTTGCAGAAAACGGTCGAACGCTGCCATCACGGTATCGAGTCGTTCCTGATTTCCTTCAGCCCTCAAGCGATCAATCTCTTCCTTGAGCTTGAAGCCGAGCTGAATGTAGATTTGAGTGAGTGCATCGGGGTTTTCGCTACCGGCAACAACTTCAAGGTCGCCCATGGTTTTGATCGCTTCGTCAATTTTCCCCAAGCCCATGTAGGTACGAAGCAAGAGTTGATAAACCTGAATCGCGACGGGACGGCTTTGGGGACCACGTTGAGGTCGGTTGGCTTCGTTCTCGACGCTCACATGCTTGATAATGTTGTGATCGCCTTCGTTCAATAGTTTGATCGATTCTGCTTCTTGTCCTTTGGCGTTCAGGATTTCAACGAGTGTGACTTTTGCGAGAACATAGATGTCTGTCGGGGTCCCTTCACTGGAAAGCCCCTTTTCGACCAAGACCATGCCTTCCTTGATCCGTTTTTCCGCTCGGGCGGCAAGATCGTCCAGCTTGGCTTTTTCTAGCCGTTCCGCTTCCAGCTTTTGGAGTTCGCGGAGATAGGCGACCCACAATTCCTGCCCCGCTTTGAGGACGGCTTCCTGATGACGCGGATGCGTGTCGTTCACGGCATTAAAATATTTGACCGCTTCCAGTGGCTCACCGGCGCCGCGGTAGATATCGCCAAGAATGAGACGAGCATCATCAGCCTTGCCACTCTCGGGCCAACGACTGGCAAGCAGACTTGCCGCATCGGACATCATTTGTCGTTCTGCATCTCGTTGTGCAGTTGGCTTCGCATAATAAATCTGACTGAGTGCTCCCAAGGCCAAATACGCGGCATCTTGTGCTTGAATGGCCTGATCTTCCGAGGCAGTCCGTACGATGAAATCTGCAACAGCCGCGGCATCGTATTGTTTTTTCGCGTAATACAATGTGAACGCGAGAAAGTATTGCATGGAGGCAATCTCGCCTGGTTTTTCGCCACCTTCAATCAGCGACAGGCCGAGTCGAATAATTCGCTCTGTCTCTTTGAGGTGGAGATCGAAGGAGGATTGTGCCGCCTGTTTTTGCGAGTCATTTTGTGCCGCTTTGACTTTCTTGGAGAATTCGGCATGTTGCCGGACTTTATTTTTGGCAACAGAAAGCGCGACACCAAAATTCTTGGGATCACCACTTTCGCCACTCACAAGAGGTTCAAGTCGTTGAACCATGGCGGTTGCCGGGTCGCGAAATTCACCCGCGTAAAGTGCCAACTCACGTGCTTCACTAAACGCAGATTCGAGATATCCTTGTTGTTCTTCTTTGGGGAGGTCGCCTTGACTCCCGAGGATCTCCAAAGCACGAGCTCGTTCCCATTGAATTCCCAGACCGTAAGACGTTTTCGATTCGCGGCGGTTTTCTTGCAACCATTTGGTTGCTTCAGACACGACCAACTTGTGATCAGATTTTTCGGGTTTGTTTAACACAATGAGTTTGAAGAAGAATGTCTGAGACTTCAGCATCTTCATCGTGTCTGATTCGCCGGGGTGGCCGAGAAGCTCATCATAGATACCAAGCGCGCGCCCAAGTTCGGCTTGTTCCTCGAAACATTTTCCTTGCATGATTCGCGAGTACAACCCGGCACCTTGTGATCGATACTTGGAGTGAATGGCTTCAAATTGTTCAGCCGCTTTTGAGAGTCCGGCGAGGTAGGGTTGCGAACCGTCGTCAAAGGTCCGTGCTTCCTGATAAGAACACAATGCGAGATCGAATTGAGCCTGAATGAAGTTTTGTTCGGCATCCTTGCGGGTTTTGAACTTTTCTTCGTCCTTCTTCTCGTCGAGAAATTGTCCTTTAAAAGCGGCGTAAGCTTTTTCAAATTGATCTCTGGCGGTTTGATAGACATCGCGTGCTTTGGCAATGTGCCCACGCGCTTCCTCTTGTTGTTTTTTCTTTTTGGCGACATTCTTTTCGCTACGGCTTTCCCAGATTAAGGCCTTCGCTTTATCGAGAAAGATACCCGCTCTTTCTGAATTCGCCGAACCGGCAAGCGGATGATTGGGGCTCTCTTTGGAAAATCGTTCTAAAGAGGCGAGCGCTTTTTCGAGGGCTGCCTGTTTCAACTCAACTGTTTTTGCCAGTCGAGCCGACTGTTGATGAACCTTGAATTCTTCGAAAGACAAACGCGCTTTGACATCGGCTGGTAAGTCGTTCCGGGTCCGCAGATCTTCGATATAGTCGAGGGCGGTATCCGAGAATCCCCGATTGCGCATCGCCTGGATTAACTCAAGGTATGGCTCTGCGGCGTGTAAGGACTGCACGAAGACGCCAACAGTAACAGCGATCAAATAATATAGGTGTCGTTTCATGGAACCCGATTATCCCGGTTCAAAGGGGCCAATGATTCATGCCGGTGACCAATGATAATGAGTCGGGCAATGAAGCTTTGTAGTGTCTGGAAAATACGAAATCATTCTGAAGGGTTGGCCTGTTCACGAAGCATCCTAATTGTCTTCGAGTGAAGTCAGATTCACAAGAAACTTCGTGATACCTCAGCATAGTCGGGAGAAATTCCCGACGCAAGAAGCATCTGCGAAGAGGAAACATAACTTATTGAGAGAGCTGCAATCTCGGATTCGGTTTTTTTTCCCGTTCATTACGCCTATGATGTTGAGAAGTGTTTTACTCTGACCCACATTCACCAAATTCAGACCAAGAAAGTTCGACAGAAAATGACCGTTCAAGTTGGAAAACCGGCTCCCGATTTCGCAGTTCAGGCTTATGATCGCACAAAAGACGGATCTGATGATCAGTTCGTTGATGTGAAATTGGGCGATTATTCGGGGAAATGGGTGTGCCTCTTCTTCTACCCTCTCGATTTCACTTTTGTCTGCCCGACCGAGCTTGTCGCCTTCAACAATGCCCTCGGCGAATTTCAGGATCGTGAGTGTGAAGTTTTGACGGCCAGCACTGATAGCGTCTTTTCTCACAAAGGCTGGTGCGATGCTCATGATGATCTCGCGAAACTGAAATACCTCATGCTCGCCGATAATAATCTCAAACTTTCCACCGATTACGGCGTCTTGGATGACGAAAAAGGAATCGCGTATCGCGGCATCTTCCTGATCGATCCAGAAGGTGTGACTCGCTGGTTGGCAATTCACGACCTGTCCGTTGGTCGGAATGTTGACGAAGTTCTGCGCGTGCTGGATGCTTTACAGACTGACAAACTTTGCCCCTGTAACTGGAGCAAAGGTGATGAAACTCTGGACTGATTAATTTCAGTTTCGATTTTCGACGATAACGACACTCGTCAACAGGCCGCCTTCGGGTGGCCTGTTCGAGTTTGATTGGCTCCCGAAACCCACTCGCAGGACTTTTCCATGTCTCGTATTGCTCCCTTGTCAGAATCTGAGGCCAGCGACAAAGCCCAACAAACATACGGTCGCATCAAGGAAGTCTTTGAGCTTGACGAAATCCCGGAACCATTTTTGTTAATGGGACGAGTTCCTGCATTCTTGCAGGACTTCTATATGAACTTCAAAAAGTTTGTTATGGGCGAAGGGAAGCTGACAGAACGAGAACGGTTGGTAATTGCGATTGCCGTGGCTGCCAACGCTGGTTCTGACTCGTGGATTAAGTTTCTGCGCGACAGGGCGGGTGATATGGTCACCGACGAACAGTTTGCCGAAATCGGTTCTTTGGTCAGTACCAATTCCATGTACAACACGTTTTTCAAATTTCGCGATCTCAGCGGTAGCGAAATTTTTGACGGAATGTCTGTTGGACTTCGGGCTCACGTTTTCTCGGGAACTTCTTTCGACGAGAAGATGGTGGAACTCATCAATACGGCAATTAGTGACATAAACGCTTGTAAGCCATGCACGGCGGGCCATGTCAAGAAAGCTCGCAACCTGGGGATCTCAGACGAACAATTACTGGAAGCCATTCAGGTCGCTGCCGTCATTCAGGCTGGCGTGAAGTACACACAAATCGCGGGATAAGTCTTTGAATGTCGTCGCTGCGGAGAAACGCTTCGAAGCTCGCGTAACAATTTTTACGTGCACCTGTCAACGTCGTCAGATACGCTATTGCTACTATGCGAATTCGGACGTTGAATCTATGGGACCAGTTTCGAACCAGTTTCTGGTTTCTACCCACAATTGTTGTCTCTATAGCGGTGGCATTGGCGATTTTCCTCCCGTGGTTAGATTATTGGGGAGCGCAATGGATCGCTGCGTATCTGCCCTGGCTCATCACTTCTCGTGATATCTCCGTACTATTGTTGAGTCATATCGCCTCTTCGATGATTACTGTCGCAGGAATTGTCTTCTCTTTAACCGTGCTGATCCTCTCAAACGCTTCGTCATCATATGGTTCACGTGTCTTACGAAATTATATGCAAGATCGCGTGACGCAGTTCGCTATTGGTGCGTTTGTTGCGCCCAGCCTGTATTGTTTTTTGGTGTTACGACATTTGGGAAATGAAACGGATGTTGTCCCTCACCTTTCCGTCTCAGTGGGTGTCGCGTTTGCGGTCTTTAACTTTGGAGTCTTGATTTATTTTGTGCATCATGTGGCGTTGGCCATTCAAGCATCTGAGATCATCAAATCGTTGTCGCATGAGCTAACGCGCTCAATCGATTCACTCTTCCCTGACCATCTGGGGGCAGGGGACGAATCATCTGGGAACTCTTATTCCATCGAAGACTTCAATCAGAAAGAAACCACCACGATTCACGCCACTCGCGAGGGGTATCTTCAAGTCATCGACTCAGACCGTTTGTTGGAGTTGGCGATTCAATATGAGGTTGTGGTTTTGGTCGAACGTCGTCCGGGAGACTTCATCACGCTAGACCAGCCAGTCTTTCGTATTGCCGGTCTTCAGGAAATTGAACTCGTGCTGAAGCGTCAGTTCAACGAAACACTCTTTGTGGGCAGCCGGCGTACTCCTCGACAGGATGTGGAATGTGCCGTGCATGAGTTGGTGGAGGTTGCCGTTCGCGCCTTGTCACCGGGGATAAACGATCCCTTCACTGCCATTACCTGCTTGGACTATTTATCAAGTGATTTGGCAAAACTGGCGAGGCGTAAAATTCCTTCACCCTATCGGGAGGACCAATCGGGGCAATTACGTGTGATTGCCTTTCCCTTTACATTCAACGGAGTCCTTGATTCTTGCCTGAATCAGATTCGGCAGTGCAGTTCGGGAACTGCTTCTGTACTGATTCGTCTCTTGGAGAGGCTCACGATGCTTGCCGACGTGGCCACCCGAAAAACTGACCGAACAGGGATTTGTAAACATGCAGAAATGGTCCTCCGTGAAGCCGAACGGTCCTTGCCGGAAGCGGAAGACTTGAAAATCGTTCGTGATCGATACCAACAATTCCAGAAGGTGTTTTCGGGGATTCATTCTGTGGAAGACAAAATCACTGTTGATCAGGATTAACAACTTCTTCAATTGGTTATTTTCAGGCAATTGCACCCACACCAGACATTGCGGTATTCTGGGCTGAAACAACAACCTTCCCTCTTCACAATCGAAATACCATGAGTCGCCTGTTGAGTCGCGGATTCATTGATGAGAACAACAAATAAACCCGCTTGATGATTCTGACGAATCATTAAGGTTTTTGTGATGACGTCCCACTTTTCATAAATCCGTTTGCAGCAGAATTGAGTTTTTCAACGGGCTGTTAACACCATGACTGAATTCCTATCCTCGGTTGAACTCTGGTTACCCGGCATGATCGCCATGTGCGTGCTTGTGCTGGCTTCCGGTTTTTTTTCGTCGAGCGAAACGGCTTTGTTCTCTTTATCGCAGGAAGACATTCGTCGTTTTCGAGTTGGAAATGCCCCGCAACGAGTGGTTGCACAACTCTGTCACAATCCTGATCGACTTCTCACGGCGGTTTTGTTCTGGAACTTGCTCATCAATCTCAGCTACTTCGCGATTTCTTTTGTCGTTTCTCAAAAACTGATTCGAAGCGAGCAACAATTTGCAGGAGGAGCGTTCGGTGTCTTTGGGATGATTTTGATGATCGTTGGCGGAGAGGTGCTTCCCAAAAGTATTGCCGTCGTTTTTTCTCGCCGGCTTTCCGTCTTGTTTTCCTGGCCGTTGGCGATTTTGATACGACTTCTCGATCCGGTCAGCCCGTCACTCAATCGAATTACGCGGATGGCACGACGAACGTTTTGGCCACATCTCAAGAAAGAGCCAATTCTGGATGCCGATGACCTCGAACGTGCGGTCGATCTGACCAATCTTGAGAAGCACGTCGCCCGGCACGAGCGACAAGTGCTGCATAATATTTTGGACTTGTCAGAGATCCAAGTGGAAGAGGTGATGAGACCTCGAGGCTCTTACGTGGCGATTGATCCTCCTTTTTCACTGGCAGCCGTAGGGCACGAGGCTCCGCCGGGAGATTGTGTGGTCCTTCAGGAGCCAGGCACGGAAGAACTGAATGAAGCGATGCTGTTGTTGCAGTTTGCCCATCTCCCGGATGAACTGCTCGAACAAAAAACGGAACCCGTCATTCATGTTCCCTGGACGGCATCATTGGCTTACACGCTACATTTGATGACGGGTAAGTTCACTCATGTGGCGTCTGTCGTGAATGAATACGGCGAGAATATCGGCATTGTGACTTACGACGACATCATGGACACGGTGCTTTCCGCAGAACCCAGTCGTGCACGACGCGTGTTGAAGCGTGAGCCGATTCTTGAAGTTGCACCAGGAAAGTTTCATGTCGAAGGAATGACGACATTGCGATATCTCTCACGTCGACTCGACCTCGACTATGAACCGGAAACGGATGGCCTGTTAACCGTGGCGGGAATGTTGCACGAAGAACTGGAACATCTTCCCCACAATGGCGATGAGTGTGAGTGGCTCGGTTTTCGTTTCCGAGTGATCGATGCTTCACGTCGGCAGTTGCGAGTGATGGTTTCAAAAGTGTTAGAGAATGACTCACTTCCGAGTGGTACGGAAGGGGGCACCGATGAATGACACTTTTTTTGTGTTGGGGACCATGTTGCTGTTTCTGGTGGGGTTACGCCTCTCGGCGTTCTTTAGCGGAGTAGAAACAGGATTTTATCGCATTAGTGTTTTGCGTTTGAACATCGATTCCCAAGCCGGTGACAAGGTGGCCTCTCGTCTGCTGTGGTTCATTCAGAATCCAAGCCGCTTTGTGGCAACCTGCCTGGTGGGTAATAACGTCGCCAACTATGTGACCACTTTAGCGGTCGGGCTGTTTGTCGGTCATCAAATATCTGATAACGGAGGATACGCAGAAGTTTTGGCCACACTGGCCGTTTCACCGATTGTCTTTATCTGCGGAGAACTGTTACCAAAGAACCTCTACTTTCGAGCACCGATGTCGTTGCTCAAACAAGATACAAAACTGTTTCGGTTTTTCGATCTAATGTTTCGTCCGATCAGTTTTCCATTAATTATGATTGCCAGAATCTTTGAGCGACTATCGGGAGATAATGACCGCAGCGGTGCAGCAATTCTGGGACGAAATCGATTGGCGCAAGTGCTCTCACAAGGTCATCAGGAAGGAATTTTGTTGGATGTTCAGAATCGGATGGTGTCTGGATTGATGCGGCTGGTGCAAGAGAGAGTCACGACGGTTATGACTCCTACGGCGCGTATTATTGGCCTGGATGATTCCACAGATCGAGAGAAATTACTCGACCTGGCCCGTCTCTATGGTTTGGCCTACGTTATTATTCGAAAACCGGGAAAATCGGGAGACTGGTACGGTTACGTTCGCACAATTGACATTCTGCTGACCAGCAGACCGATTAGCTCTTATATTCAAGAGATGCCCAGTTTTGATGAAAAAGAGAATCGGCTTGAGGCCTTACTCACTCTTCGAGAACAAGGGGCCAAGATCGGCGTGGTCAAAAAACGCGATGCGGTTATCGGAGTGATTTACGAACAGGGGCTGATTGAAGCCCTTAGTCGGGCTTGAGCATTATGAAAGAATCTCATTCTCAAAAGACGGTTTTGGTGACGGGGGCGGGCGTTCGAATCGGACGCGCCATCGCGGTCGCACTTGGTCGTAACGGACACCAAGTTGCCGTTCACTATAATCGTTCGAAAGAAGAAGCCCAACAAACGGTTGCCGAGATTCGAAACGCGGGAGGTGTGGCCCATTCATTTCAGGCCGATCTTTCTCAGCCGTTGCTGAGTGTTCCTGAAATGTGTCAATCGATTCGGGCTGAATTCGGCGGTTTGGATGTTCTCATCAACAATGCTTCATTGTTTGAAGAGGGACTGTTGTTAGACACAACGGGGGAGTCCTGGGAGCGACAGTTTGCTGTCAACCTACAGGCCCCGTTTGTACTCTCGCAAGAGTTTGTACGTGGCTTGGCCGATGACAGTCGTGGTCATATTATTAATATTTGTGATTGGCGAGGAGAGGCTCATCCTCCCGGCCATGATGCTTACACATTGAGTAAGTCGGGGCTTGTGGCCATGACAAATATGTTGGCAAAAGAGTTGGCTCCACGTATTCAGGTGAATGGAATTCACCCCGGAGCGATTTTGCCACCCCCCGGCGCTGATGAGGATCATGATCGACGTGCGAAGGAGTCGATTCCCTTAAATCGCACAGGATCACCGGAAGACATTGTGAGTGGTGTTCTCTACCTATTACAGTCTTCCTTTGTGACGGGAGAAATTCTCAATATTACCGGCGGTGAGCATCTTGGATAATGGGGGCTGTTTTCGATGGACTTCGTCTCGTTAACAGCAATCTATTCCGCCATTGAAGTGTTGGGAGTGCTGACGGCATTCCACAATGTGATGCGGACGCGGACACCTCCCGGAGCGGTTGCGTGGTTTTTCGCATTGGTCCTTTTTCCAGTCGTCTCGCTTCCTCTTTATTGGATTTTTGGACGCAATAAATTTGAAGGATACGTTGTCTCTCGCCAAAAGGGTGATCTGGAAATACAACAACAGGTGGCGTTAGGTCTCGAACGGTTTGCGGAGGTTCATGGTGCGGATCTTCCGGGAGATTCTGAGCGATTTCGAGTGTGCGAAAAACTGGCCAGCCTGCCGTTTACCGGCGAGAATAACGTCCATCTTCTCATTGATGGTGACGCCACATTCTCTGCAATCATAAAAGCCATTGAGGGGGCAGAAGACTATGTTCTCGTTCAGTTTTTCATCATTCGTGATGACCAAATCGGGCAGCAGTTAATGCAGGCATTGTTGTCACGATTACGAGAGGGTGTCAGGGTTTGTTTACTCTATGATGAAATTGGTTCTCACTCTCTGAAGATGAGTTTCTTTCATGACCTGATCGAAGCTGGAGGGCAAGTGAATGCGTTTCACTCCTCGCGGGGATTTACCAATCGGTTTCAACTCAATTTCCGCAATCATCGAAAAATAGTCATCGTGGATGGTAAAATTGCGTTCTTGGGTGGACACAACGTAGGCGATGAATATCTTGGCAGAGATCCCAAGTTTGGGCATTGGCGTGATACTCATATCCAATTGCAAGGGCCATCCGTCGCCTGTGTTCAATTGCCGTTTGTCGAAGATTGGCACTGGGCGACAGGTGCGACAATTCCCGATCTCAATTGGATCAACTCACCGCTTATCGATGATGGAATAGAATTGCTGATTGTGCCGACAGGCCCCGCCGACCAGATGACATCGTGCGGACTCATGTTCCTGCATTTAATCAATTCTGCACGCGAACGCTGTTGGATCACTTCGCCTTACTATGTCCCGAGCGAAGAAGTCTCAGCGGCATTGCAATTAGCTGTATTAAGAGGCGTCGATGTTCGCATCATCGTTCCCGAAAAAGTCGATCATTTGCTCGTTTATCTTTCTTCCTTTGCATTTATCGAACAGGGATTGGCAACGGGAATTCGTTTCTTTCGGTATCAGAATGGTTTCCTGCATCAAAAAGTAATTATCGTTGATGATGATTTGGCATGTGTCGGAACCGCCAATCTCGACAATCGATCTTTTCGATTGAATTTCGAGATTACCGCAGCGGTTGCCGATCAAGAGTTTGCCAAGGAAGTGGAAGGCATGTTGAACGCTGATTTTGAGAAATCACGCGAGATGGAAAAAGGAGAGTTGAGTCGCAAGCCATTTCTGTTTCAACTGGCGTGTCAGGTTTCACGCTTAATGGCTCCCATTCAATGATCGACACTCACAATCCTTCTACTTCGATGGCGATCATTGATCGTGTTCAACCCCTCAAATACCGATTACTTCTCGCCTCACTACTTCTTGTCTCGGTGCTCTCTCCATTGACGAGTGGCTCTTCATTGGCCTCTCTGCTACGCATCATCATGCTGCAGGTGGCGTTACTGACATCCATTGTTGCAGCGCGTCAGCATAAACGACTCTTCTGGATTGCAGTCTGTCTGGGTGTGCTTGCGTTTTCTAATATTAGCTTTGAATACGTTGAACTTGATTCACAGGTTCGCACATCGTCTCAAATATTTCTGACTCTCTTTTTTAGTATATTGGGAGTCACATTTTTGATAGACATCCTTCGCTCTCCTCGTATCGACATTGATCAGATCTGTGGAGCGCTGTGTGTTTATCTTATTATAGGGACCGTTTGGAGTTTCCTGTTCGCTTTGGTACTCAAGCAGTCTCCTGGGGCTATTGTATTCCCCGAGGAGACTGCATTATCGCATGATCATTCGGGCACATTGACTTACTTCAGTTTTGTCACGTTGACGACCCTCGGTTATGGTGACATTCGTCCGGTCACTCCCATGGCAAGAACTTTGTGCTGGCTCGAAGCGGTCATCGGGCAAATTTTCATGACGGTACTTGTCGCTCGGCTTGTCGGACTGAATCTTGCATCACACGCCAAAATTGACCCTGACCTTTAGAGACTCTCATTGATTTCGAGGAAAACGCCATGATGTCGCCCCCTGACGGTCTCGATCCCGATCAAATTGCTTTGGGAGTGCAACAACCTTGGGCCGAGTTGATTATTCGTGGAGTTAAAACGCTTGAGATTCGACGCATGAATACGCTCCGTCGTGAACGGATTCTGATTTATGCTTCCAAAAAGTTTTCCACGTATCCAGTTGCAGAAGAAATGCTCGATCAGCACGATCTTGACCGAGAGGAACTCGATTATGGGAAACTGGTGGGATCGGTCGAAATTGTTGGTTCTCGTCTTTCCACTCCCAAAGATGTTGCGTCTGCGTGTGTTCCTGAAGAGTTGTTAGCGGGAAATCATGCTTGGGAGCTGGTGTCTCCCGAACGACTCCAAAAACCGTTGGACGTTCGTTTTTTGCCTTACGGTGTCTGGTTTTATCCATTCAAACGCAAACAGAATAACAGCAATAATCACCTCTAGCGCTTGCTGGGACGGCGGAGAAAATAGATCGCCAGAACAACACCCAGCACGAGTGGAATGGCCATCCACTTATATCTTGCCGCGAGAAACCCCATCGCGAACAGAGCGACCAACATCACCGATGACCACGAGATGTCTTCCCAGGCTGCAGAACGCTTGTTGTTGGGGAGTGCGAGCCATAACGCTCCCAAAAAGAGCCCATTTCGGACAAGCCCGGCAGCGATAATCTCTTCGCCATATCCCATCGACTCGCAGATTGCCCATCCCACGAAACACATCAGGGAGGCCCAGCCGGTCAATTTGCGATTCAAATCCCAATTACGACGAGCCATAAATAAAGACTCCGTGCTCACGACGCTCAAATGTTAGAGGATCGGAATGTTTTTGTCAGGGACATGTCAGTTTCAGCAGAAATATTGTACCGCATTTTGGAAGAGTTTAAGTCCGTCACCATCTCCCGAAAGTTGTTTACGCGTCCATTGCGGATGTTGTGTCGCAAAAAGAAAGCGTTCGGGATGCGGCATCAATCCGAGAATACGACCCGTGGGATCGGTCAACCCGGCAATATTGGCGATGGAACCGTTGGGGTTGATTGGATAATCGAGAATCTCGTCACTCACCGCTTGATCAGAATCCTGTGGATGATAGGCGACAGCGATTTGCTCGCGTTCTTTCCAGGTGGAGAGAATGGCAGGATCGCGGACGGCAATTTTTCCTTCCGCATGAGCAATCGGCATTTCGATTTCGTCGATGTCTTTGAAGAAGACGGAATTCGTCGAGCGAACTTTCAAATTGACCCAGAGCGCGGTGTATTGGCCGTTCAAATTCCAGGTCAGTGTGGCCTCTGGCTCAGTGGACTCGGGGGCAGGGAATGACTCAATACCGTTCGGCAGTAGTCCTGACTTCAACAACACTTGAAAGCCGTTACAGATTCCCAATGCTAATTTGTCGGCTTGCAGAAAGTCGGCCAAGGTTTCACTCAGTCGATATTGTAGCTGACGTGAAAAAATCACTCCCGACCCAATATCATCGCCGTAGCTGAATCCTCCCGGTATGCACAACCCCTGATAGTCGGCAAGGAGTTCCGGTTTTTCCAAAAGACGAAATAAGTGAACTCGTTCCGCAATTCCGCCCGCCAACTCGAACGCGCGGGCCGTTTCGAGGTCGCAGTTGGTTCCTGGAGCGCGAAGAATACAAAACTTTGGCGAAGACATGACCAATCCGTGAGCCAGTTATGAAACAGATAACCTGAGAGAACGATGCTACCGACCCGCCGGAAAATCTGCCAGCGTGCTGAATGGAAGGATTTTGAGTTACTCAAAATGCTGGTTATTGAGTCGCAGGGAGTTCTCTTCTATTATAGATTGCATTACAGAAAGAATTCGATGAAACCTCGCTCTCCCCAGACTTCACCGCCTTATATGAATCGTGCCTTTCAATGGCGCATGATCATGATGGTTCTCTCGCTGGGAATCGTCATTTTTGCGATTAAGGTGACCGCCCAACCAAGTTTTTGGGCCAATCTCTTTCCCGAGGATACCCCTCAATCTACTGAGAAACCGGCATCGGAACCTACCTCGGGCGATCGAAATGTGGAGCTTGTTCGTGTGGAGATGGATGAGTTTCTATCAACTCAGTCGTCCTCGGAATCCGAGCCCACCGAAAACACGGAAACCGATCAAACCAAACCGGAAGTCGATACTGCTCCAGCGCAGACGGTAGACGCAGCGATCCTCAACCAAGTCGAGGAGGTGGAGAGTTCTCTCCCGGAGTTGCCTGAAGAACCTGTTGAAGAAAACGTAGAAATTTCTTCCGATCACTTTCGCACTGTTGAAGACTATTCGGTCGGTGTGCGGAGTACCGAATCAGACAGCTTCTTTCATGTGCTGAGTCATGCCAGTCGAGTCCCCCTCAGCGAGTTAAATGCCGCCGCTGAGGTCAATGTGGCTCGTGAAGCGCTATTGTCTGCTCCCGATTATTATCGTGGACAGGTCATCGAAATCGAGGGGTTGATACGCCGGTTGGAAAAAGTCTCTGCCGAACTGAATGGATACGGCATTGAGGATTACTACATTGCCTGGATCATCACGCCAACCTCTGACAATGTTCCCTACCGTGTTGCGGGCCTGTTTGTAGATGAGGCTCTTCCCGTTTCAGATTTGATTGAACAAAAAATTCCCGTCAAACTTTCTGGCTACTTTTACAAGATTCAGGGATACGCGTCTCAGAGTGATTTGCAATTAACACCGTTGTTTATCGCAAACCGCATTACGGCTGCTGCTCCTTCGGACATGCCGATTTCGTTGACGGAAACGAGCAACCCGGCCCGTTGGCTGTTTGTGGTCTTTGGAGCGGTGTTCATGATGGCGATTTGGTCTGTCTATCGCTCAACAGTGGGATCTTCTCGCATGCGATCCCATCGGAAGGACTCGATTGAAACAGTCGCCGATTTGTCGGAGATGCAGGGTGAGTCGAGTATCGATCCGGGAGAGGAATTGCGGAAACTTACCGAAAATGTAGATCACTGATTTTGTGATCAATCCTCTCCACGAACTTTGGCAATCAGTTTTGATGTGAACTGAAAAGCAAGCTGGTGAGATTCGGGCCATTCCGAAGCGCGGGGGCCAGAAATATTGATGCGCCATAACCCCTTCTCGAAAATCATCTCACTCGACGTTTCTGCAGCTTCCTCCAGTTCGAGTTGTTCCAGGTCCAACAGTAAATAAGGCTTGCGTCGTGATCGAGCCAGTTTCTGAGAACTTTTGGTGCCTCCTGTTAACTCTTCCCGAAACAGAATGATGGTGCCGTCCGTATCGAGGACATTCTCTCGCGTTCTCTCGGGATAACCGGCACCGGGAAGAACTTCGAGAGGATATTTGGCATCAATCGGGCCATCTTCTGCGAGGCGTTCTTCCGGGCACCACCCACCGCAAGGAAAGTCTAATTCCAAACATGCGTCTAACATGCCACGGTCGATGCCCGTTTGTCCGCCACTGATGAATGTGATTTCCATGGGAAGTCGAGAGCTTTCAGGTAATGTCAGTGGGGAATAATTTCTGAGAGTGTGATGAACCAATCATCCCGCGAGATGAGTCAGGTTGCAACCGTATTGAGTCTGGTGGCGGCAGGGCTGCTCAGACCCTTGTGATAAGAAGGGAAATACAATATTTGAGAGGATTTCGGTCAATTTTCGGGGTGCGTATCCGGGCTGGTGGGATTTTCGGTCCTGTATTAGAATGACGTTCGAACTCAACGGGCTCAAAATATGTCATGAGGACATGCCCGAAACCCGAAAAACAGGTGTCAGGGATGACTGGCGGAACCGCATTACTCGAATGCTGCGACATGATTAAGGACTACCCGGGAAAACGGGCAGTCTCAGGAGTCGGCTTCAATGTTTACCCCGGTGAAGTGGTGGGGTTATTGGGGCCGAATGGAGCTGGTAAGAGTACCTCGTTTCGGATGGCGTGTGGTCTGACGACACCCACCGAGGGGCATGTTTACCTGAATGGTGAAGATGTCACCCGAATGCCCATGTACCAACGAGCGCGCATGGGACTGGGATACCTTCCTCAAGACAGCAGTATTTTTGTCAAGCTGTCGGTCGAGAAGAACATTCTTGCCATTCTGGAGTTCCTCAATTGGAGAAAATCCGAAGCTTGGGATCGTGTCGATCAATTGCTCGAACAATTTGGACTGACCGACAAGCGTCTACAAATCGCATCCACTCTCTCTGGGGGAGAACGTCGTCGTTTGGAGATTGCCCGTTGTCTCGCCAGTGATCCTCAAATCATTTTACTCGATGAACCTTTCACGGGTATTGATCCCGTCACGATTCACAGCATTCAGGATATCATCGAAGATCTTCGACAATCGGGGATTTCGATTCTATTGACCGACCATCGAGAGCGTGAAACGCTGACGATTACCGACCGCAGTTACATTATTTGTGCGGGTAAGGTGATTGTCGACGGTGATGCCGAAACGGTCCTCAATCATCCAGAAGCGCGTGAACTTTACTTCGGGAAACGCTTCGATGCCAATTCAATTCTGGAAGGGAAACAAACTTTCCGACCCGGTCCTGAAACGAATGATGTTGAATTGGAAAACAACTCTGACATTTCTAAAAATGAATCAGACGAGCCTGATGATGAATTTCCTCAGGCCATTGCATCCTAGCCTTCCGCATTTTTTTAGACTCGATCAATTATTTATCCTCACCAGCCAGCAGTGAAGACCAGGAAGAACAGTCATGCCTGAAATATTTTTCTCCGTCGGCGAACCCTCCGGTGATCAACATGCGGCACATCTGATCCACGAACTGAAACAGCGTCGTCCCGATTTGACGTTTACCGGTTTCGGTGGCCCGGAAATGCAGGAAGCCGGTTGTGACTTACATTTTCAACTGACCGATATGGCCGTGATGGGAATCTTTGCTGTCTTGCCGTTGTTGCGAAAGTTCTTCAAACTTGCCGATCAGGCCGAACAATATTTTCAAACACACAAACCTGATGCCGTAATTCTGGTCGATTTTCCCGGCTTTAACTGGTCTATCGCAAAACGAGCAAAAGCCGCCGGAATTCCCGTCTATTATTTTTCGCCGCCTCAAATCTGGGCGTGGGCCACTTGGCGCGTCGAACGCATGCGGAAGTATGTTGATCACGTGTTATGCGGTTTGTCATTTGAACCAGAATGGTATGCCAAGCATGGCATTGAAGTTGAATTTGTGGGGCATCCCTTCTTTGACGAAGTGGCTGCCAAAAAACTGAACGAACCGTTTTGTTTGGATCAACACCGCGATGCGGATCGCATTGTGGGCGTGTTGCCGGGAAGTCGCAACAGTGAAGTTCAAGGCAACTTCCCCGATCAGTTAAAATTGATTTCGCGTTGGCATGAAAAGCACCCAGAGGTGAAATTTCTGGTGGCCTGCTACCGAGAGAGTCAAAAAGTCTGGTGCGAAAAACAATACGAACGATTGGGGCAAGAGCTACCCATTGAATTTCATATTGATCGAACATCCGAAATTATTGAAATCTCGGATTGCTGTGTGATGGTTTCAGGCTCGGTCAGTTTAGAACTACTAGCACGCACGAAACCAGCCATAGTGATGTACAATGGCGGATTATTTATGTGGGTGATCGGCAAGACGTTACTTCAGATTGAATACATTTCTCTACCAAATCTGTTTGAGAACTGCGAAGTGTTCCCCGAGTTTTATCATATGGGGCCTGTGGGGCGTAACTATGACAAGATGTTCCAAGTTGTCGATAATTGGTTGACTCACCCCGATCAATTGCTCGAGAAGCAGGCAGAGATTGAACGATTAAAATACCGGACCGTTCAATTTGGTGCCATCTCCAAAACGGCCGATGCCATCTTGAAAACATTCCCCCAACAGAGCCGTCAAAAAGCCGCTTGATTCAGGAGTCGATGTGTTGCCTGTTGATGAGATCAGCCGATCGTTACAGTGCATTACTGAATGTTCCTGCGAGCACACTAAAGTCCGATAGTCCAAATACCAGGAATAGAGCCAAACTAATGAGCCATGAGTTTACACGTGAATTAGAAATTGCCATTGATGCCGTTCGTCGTGCTTCCATTGTCTGTCGAGGAGTTCAATCGGGAATTGGCGGAGATGCCATATCCAAAGACGACCGTTCTCCAGTGACGATTGCCGATTATGCGAGCCAAGCGGTTGTCTGTCGGGCGATCAAAGATGCATTCGCCGATGATCCGATTATTGGTGAAGAGGATTCCGCACAACTGAAAGATGCGGACGGCGATCATTATTTGCCTCAGATTCAATCGGCGATTCAATCTTCCGGGCATTCCACCGATCCCACGATGATCTATGAATCCATCGACTTTGGAAACGCTCAGGATTACTCGCCTCGTTTTTGGACAATCGATCCTATCGACGGAACCAAAGGATTTCTGAGAGGCGATCAGTACGCTGTCGCCCTCGCGTTGGCCATTGGCGGGGAATTGGAAGTCGGACTGCTGGGATGTCCGAACTTGTCATACACGGGTGACTCTTCTTCGGCTGGCACTATCTTCTATGCAGTACGAGGTCATGGGACTTGGCAACTTCCTATTGATGATCCCTCTGCCGAACCTGTGCAGGTCAAGGTGAGTCAGGAAGCTGATGCAGGTCAAATGCGAATGTGTGAATCGGTGGAATCGGGACACAGTTCACATAGTGATTCGGCCCGTCTCGCAGAAACATTAGGAATTGGTGGTGAACCTCGCAGACTCGACAGCCAGGCCAAATACGCCGTAGTTTCTCGTGGAGATGCTGAAATTTACCTGCGTCTGCCGACTCGTCCCGGTTACCGGGAGAAGATTTGGGATCACGGCGGAGGCGTTTTATGTGTGACTGAAGCCGGAGGCACGGTGACCGATGCGTTTGGCAAGAAACTAGATTTCCGACATGGTAGTAAGTTGATCGAAAATCGTGGAGTGGTTGCCACAAACGGTCCCTTACACGAGAGCCTTCTTGAGCAAATGGAATCTCTGGGAGTATTGGCAAAATATGACTGACATTGAGTTTGCTCGGGAAAGCCGTTCATGATCACTGCCGCCAATCAGATCACACTTTCTGTTCTGATTGTGATCACGATTGCGCTGACAGTATCGAGTGTCCCGGCAGACTTACTGTTGCTGGGAGGCTTAACGGTTCTGTTGGTGACGGGTGTTGTCGACACTGCATCAGCCTTGGAAGGATTTGCCAATCCTGGGTTGGCGACCGTTGCTGTTTTGTTTGTTGTGGCAGAGGGTCTCAAACAAACAGGCGGAATGAATTTCGTTGGTGCGAAATTATTGGGCGAACCCAAAACGCTCCGTAAGGGGCAAGCGAGAGTGATGTTCCCGGTTGCGATTTTGAGTGCCTTTCTCAATAACACGCCTGTTGTTGCCATGATGGTGCCTGTAATCGGAGATTGGGCGAAAAAATTTCGGTTGTCCGTTTCACATTTGTTTTTACCATTGAGCTACGCCACCATTTTAGGTGGGTTGTGTACTTTGATCGGCACCAGCACCACGTTGGTGATTGATGGAAAAATTCGCCAACACGTCCAGCTTGTCGAGGTCGGTGGGCAAATGGTTGAGCAATCCCTTCCAGGATTTTCGATGTTTGAGTTGTCTTGGGTCGGATTGCCTTGTGCAATTGTAGGTCTCGGTTATCTGCTGCTCTTTTCTAAAAAGCTTTTACCCGACCGACGACCGGCGATCAGTCCGTTAGCCGATCCGCGAGAATATACCGTCGAGATGATTGTCGAGGATCATCCAGGTATTGTTGGGAAGACGATTGAAGCGGCCGGATTGCGACATCTTCCTTCACTCTACCTGATGGAAATTGATCGTGGTGGCCACATTCTTCCAGCAGTCAGTTCAGATGCGCGACTCGAAGCGGGAGACCGTTTGATTTTTGTCGGAATTGTGGAATCAATCGTCGACTTACAAAAAATTGCAGGGTTGTCTCCCGCCACCAATCAGGTGTTCAAACTGGATAGTCCCCGCAGTGATCGGGTTCTTATCGAAGCGGTGGTCTCTGACAGTTTTCCAAATCAGAAACAATCCATTCGAGAATCACGATTTCGTTCACGCTATAACGCGGCGGTAATCGCCGTGGCTCGAAATGGGGAACGTCTCAATGTGAAAATCGGTGACATTCAGCTCCAGCCGGGAGACACACTTTTACTGGAGACCCATGAGTCATTTCTGGAAGTGCATCGAAACTCTCGCGATTTCTTTCTCGTCAGCCGTGTTGAAGGTTATACACCTCCCCGTCACGAGCTTGCCTGGTTTTCGCAACTGGTCTTGTTGGCGATGGTGATTGTTGTCGCGACAGGGCTATTAGACATGTTGAAAGCGTCACTTGTCGCCGCGTCGATGATGGTGCTTTCGGGCTGCTGCAAGGGGATCGAAGCCAGACGCTCGATTGATTGGGGCGTGCTTCTTGTTATCGGAGCTGGGCTTGGGATCGGGGAGGCGATGTCATCGAGCGAAACGGATATTTTGCTTGCCGACGGTGTGATTAGTCTCGCGGGAAAAAACCCTTATTTGATTCTCGCAGTTTTGTACGCCACTGTCATGGTACTGACGAATCTGATCACGGCCAAGGCGGCCGCTGTTTTGATTTTGCCGATTGTTTTCTCGACTGCCGAGCAGCTTTCCATCGATCCAATGCCGTTGTTGGTGGGAATCACAATTGCTGCGGCTGCCAGCTTCGCAACACCGGTCGGCTATCAAACAAATTTGATGGTCTTTGGACCGGGAGGTTACAAGTCGTCCGATTATTTGAGATTAGGTGGACCTTTAAGTTTGATCGTTTTCGGAATCAGCATGGCAATCATTCCGTTTGTGTGGCATTTTTAATTCAGGTGACAGGAAGTATTTATGATCACCTGGTGGGAACTACTGCTACTCTCTGTTGTTCAGGGAATCGCGGAATTTTTACCGATCAGCTCGTCCGGGCATTTAGTGGTTCTGGAAAGTTGGTTGGGGATATCGGCGGATGTCAGTGATCTGAATATCGTTTTGCATGCCGGGACATTGTTGGCAATTCTGGCCGTCTATCGCGCTAGAATCCTTACGATGCTTTTGAAAGACCGCCGTCTTTTGGGACTTGTGGTTGTCGGGACAATCCCCGCGGTCATCGTTGGGCTGGGAGTCAAACTGTTTCTGGAAAGCTGGTTAGAATCTCCGCTTTTGGCGGGTATCTGCTTACCGATCACCGGGTTGATGTTATTTTGGTGTGACCGACAAAAGTCAGGAGAGATTTTGTGCGGTCAGCTTTCCTGGAAGGCGGCGTTTGGCATTGGTTGTGCGCAGGCGGTGGCGATTCTTCCCGGAATCTCTCGGAGCGGTTCGACAATCGCAGCAGGGTTAGGAGCCGGTTTGAATCGTGCCGAGGCGGCCGCCTTTTCCTTCTTGCTGGCAATCCCGGCTTTATCGGGCGCTGCGTTTTTGCAACTGTTTTCAATTCTGAAAGGTGAACCATTGCAAACGCCCCTCATCATGCTGGGAGCGGGAGCGTTTGTGGCAGCAATCATGGGTTTGCTGGCGTTGTTTGGATTACTCAAAATTCTGAAACAGGGAAATTTGCGACTTTTTGGTGTGTGGTGCCTGCTGTTTGGAGGCTTCACGCTGATCTGGCAACTTCAGTAAAAAGCTTTCGAAACTACTGAGTTTGCGATCAGATAATTTCTCCAAAAATCCAATTTCTCAATAATCAATGCGAATCATTTTCTTGTGAGCCGTGTTATATAGCAAGGACCCATCTTGAGGGCATCCCACCGCCTTTTCCTCACAACTGGCAAGCCCCGATGAAAACCGGTGAATTTTACGCTTTCACTGCGCAGATTAAAGAGCCCCAAGCCTTCGAGAAACCCTCGAAGTCTGCCCGTCTGCCGTTAATTAGCCTATTGATCGTACTCTTTGCGGGTTGCGGTTTCTTCTGGAAAGAGATTTCAGCAGCACAGTCGGAACTTTCCTCTGTGGAAAAGTTTTTTCTCCCCGAATCAGCAGAGGTTGTGGAGCAGCGTAACCCGATTTATGACCTGGTGATTTCGCCATTCGGAGAAACATTACTTTATCGCGATCATCACGGCAAAGTTTATCAACAAGAGCTAGTAACAAGTCAGGATCGTCGTGGCTCTGTGATCGATCTCTTTCCCGGAATGTCGTGCGAAGGCATGAAGATGTCTCCGGTCGGAAATACGCTTGCTGTCACATTCTCGACGGGTGAAGTTTGTCTTAAAAAATTGGATACTTCGGGTGATCCAATCATCCTCTTAGGCGAGAGTGATCGAATCACTGAATCTTTGGCGTTTAGTCCTGATGGAAATTTGTTGGCAGCCGGAATGACAAATGGATCTGTCATTGTCTGGGATACGCAATCACTGGAGACGGTCGGTGTCATTCGAGGAAAGAATACAACTGCATTCTGTGTTCTATTCGACACCCCAACCAGCTTGTTGATCAGTTTTGATAACGGTCTCGAACACTGGAGATTCCGAGAACCGAACGGCTCCAGAAAACGCTGGCGCAGATCGAAATCCTGGAGAATCGATCAATCCGTCGCTCGTGAGATGGAAGTCACCTCCGATGGCCATTATTTGTTAGCTGCGTCATTTGATGGAAAGGTGACTTGCTGGGATTTGTCAACGCAAGAACGATTCTGGGAGCAGAAACTGTCTCTTCCTTGTGCTCGCAGTCTGCAAATTTCACGAGACGAAAAAACGTTCGTATGCCATGGGGATACTGATACCATCACCGTCCGTGATCTAAACACAGGAGAACCAATAATCTGGTTGACCGATCCCGATATGGGAACTGGAACTGGAGCACGTTTCTCGATGGATGGGAATTTGTTGTATTCATCGTCAAGCGATGGATTGATACGATTTTGGACGATTCCCGGCGAATCTTTGATTGGTACGGTTGTTACGAGTTCGCCCTAACAGCCCGTCGAAAAACTTAATTCTGCGACGAATCCGTTGATCAACAGACTGCTAAACGACGCCGAATTGTTCGCGAATTTGCTGTCCAATGTCTTTGGCCACTTCACGACGGCACGTTGCCGTGATATGTCCGCAGGGCCACTGTTCCAACTGTGCACCGATGGCTTTTGAGTATTGTTCGATTCTTGAAGTGGACACAAATCGGTCGTAACGTGCTGTGTAAAAACGGATATTCTCGGGGCTCATCGTGGGGCGATAATGATAGGGCGAAAGGGGACGCATCAAGGTTTGCATTTCATCCCAACTGAGATCATCTTGAGAGAGTCCTTGCCAGGCCGCACGGACGATGGCTCCTCCTTCTCGTAGCATCCAGCTCATTTCTAATGGCGGTGTCACGGCGTACAGAAATTTCAGTGGTGAGACAATCTGCGAAAGAGTCGTCACCATCCAACCTCCCAAACTGACCCCGATAAGTCCGATCTCCTCTGCGTCACCTTGCAAACTCTCAACTAGACTTCTCAGATCAAGAATGGACTGACGACCGGTGTTGAGCAGGTGATAGTAATTGCCACCTAACAACAGTTGCCCTGGTCGGTAACCGGTTGGAGTTCTACGGTGGTTAAAGGGAGCATCCATCATCACGACATCCCAGCCAGCAGGGACGACTTGCTCTGCTAATGTGCGGAACCAGGAATCTCGGAATTGAACGATGCCGTCAACTCCTACAATGACTCGCTGGTTGGGATGTTCAGGATCCGACCAACGTGAATAAATCACACGATTCGATTCCGGGAAGGGTGTCTGGATCTCACTTTCAAACTGAAGGTCGTGCCTTACCAATCGGGGAGAAATTATGAGAGGGGAGCCATGCCGCTCACTGGTGACAATTGATCGATCAGATTTGAAGAAGCTCGCGCGGTCTCCTGAAAGGGTTTCTGGTGAAAGCTGTGACCGATCAAGATGCGTGGGGAGATGATTCCGGTATCGAAAGATATTTCGCAGAAGAAGACCGGAAACGGCTTCGTCGATCAAGTTTTCGCGAAATTTCTGGAACATATTTGATTCGCAGGATCAGGGATCGAGATCAGCGTTGACCCCACGATGAGGATTGCCTATCACGCTCATATTGTTACTCTATTTGACCTTGATCTGACAACGTCAGACTTTCCTTGAATCCCCCAACTCCCTGAGTGGTCTGATGACACCAAACCAATCTGCCGCATTGATCTTGGCAATCTTGTTGCTGGTGTGGCTGGCGATCATTGTCCGGGATATTCGACGGTTCGATGGGGGATGGTTTGTCTATTTTCTTTATATGGTGGTCCGTCTTTATGCGGGAATTTGTTTTCGCATGCGGACCAATCGACGTTGTCCGTTTCCTCTCGATGGGCCGGCCATTATTGTTGCCAACCATCGGAGTCCTCTTGATCCGATGTTTCTCTCTTATAATATTCATGTCAACGAGCATCCACGGGGATTGTTTCGGGTCATTCACTACTTGATGGTCGATACCTATTACGACATTCATCCGTTTGTTTCCAAAGTTTGTCGATCAATGGATGTTATTCCCGTTTCTCGAACCGGGAAAGATATGGGCCCCATCAAGCAAGCTGTTCGCGCACTCAAAGGTGGGAACCTCATCGGCATCTTTCCCGAAGCAGGGATCAACTTGGGGAAAAGCTTATTACCGGCTGACCCGGGAGTCGGTTGGTTAGCGTTAACCGCCAAGTGTCCGGTATATCCCGTTTTCATCCATAACGCACCGCTTGGCCATACTATGGTACAACCCTTTTTTAATTTTCAGCCAGTTCGGATGTCCTATGGTGACCCGATGACGTTTGAAGAGTTCTATTCACAGAAAAAGAATTTTGAACTTTCTGCCGAAGTGACTCTGAAAATCATGCACGAAGTCGGGCGACTTGGTGGAGAAGACATGACCGGCTACCGATGTCTCGAACCGGGTGAAGAACGGCATACCAGCTAGAGCCCGTTATTCTTCAAAAAACGTGTGCAGATCGCATTCTCTTCTGAGTAAACTGAGATTAAGAGCAAACTGTTTGGTGATTCTTTTCAGGAGTTGAGAATGTTTCGTGTTTCACTGGTTGTCTGCGTGTTGATCTCTTCATCTGCGACTGCAGAAGACTTTTCATATTCGTTATTTGATGGTGAAACTCTCAACGGCTGGACCATCGAGAATGATGCGACGGCGGAAGTGACTTCAGAAGGAACCCTCAAGTTTCTCTCGGGAAACGGGTGGCTACGGACACATCATCAGTTCCAGGATTTTCGCTTGCAACTGGAATGGCGGACACTCCAGCCGACGAAATACGATGCGGGAATTTTCTTTCGAGCCGCCAATCATGGTAAACCGTTTCCGAAGCCAGCTTATCAAGTCAATCTTCTGGAAGGACAAGAAGGAACGCTCATTGGGTTAAAGGACGGCCAATGCCGGGGGATGGCTAAACCGGCAGGAGAGTGGAATTCCTTCGATTTAACCGTCCGAGGTGATCGTGCTTCTTTGATGTTCAACGATCAACTCGCATACGACCTGAACGGTGTCGAGGTTCGTCCGGGTTTTTTGGGATTGCAGATTGAAGTTCCGTTGGGCGGTCAGTTTGAGTTCCGCCATATTCGTGTGACGGAATATGACAGTCAATCAGTGTTTGATGGTAAAACGCTTGCTGAGTGGGAAGGTGCGAAAGCCCCCGCAGAATCGTGCTGGTCTGTCGATGACAGCCAAATTGTATGCAGCGGGGAAAAGGGAGGAACATGGTTACGAAGTAAAAACGTGTATGGAGACTTCAATTTCCGATTCGATTATCAATTACAAGGGGGAGGGAACTCGGGAATCTATGTTCGCGTTCCTAAAGATGGTCTTCACCATCGAGATAATCAATCTCAACCGGAAGCAGGGTTTGAAGTACAAGTTCTCGAAGATTCTGCTGCCCAATATCGAAAATTGAAGCCCTATCAATACAGCGCTTCTGTTTATGACATCGAAGGAGCCGATCCTCGAGTCAGCAAATCACCGGGTAAATGGAACACGTTGGAAATCAATTGTCACGGACAAGAAGTGACAACCATTCATAATGGAGTCGTTGTCGTTCACATCAATTCGGATAGCCATCCGTTGTTGGGGCTCAGAAAAGTGGAGGGGTTTCTGGGGCTGCAGAATCACAGTTCGGTGGTGAAGTACCGTAATCTGAGAGTTGGCCCCGCTCGTGAGAATTTGATCCCGGCTGGCAAACAAATTCAATCGGACTAGCCGAGCGAGATTATTCTTTGCCCAGCTTCTTTTTAAGGGCTGCCAGCTCATCTTCAATCTGTTGATTTCGATCAGGTGCGGACGTTTCATTTTCGGGAGCCGATGGTTGGACTTCTCCCGCATTTCCGATCACACCGTCTTTCAGATCCTGTTGCTTTCGTTGAGCGTCGTGGAGCCTTGCTTCAAGCGCTCTATGAGTGGTGGTCAAGTGTTGCACCAGATTGTTAGCCGAGGTGAGTTGTTGCTGGAGACCTGCGACAAGATCGAACTGTTCCGTTTTGCGTACAAGTAACTCACGAGCAGCATTTTCTTGATCATTTTCGATGGCAGAAATTGCTTGTTGTGCGAGTTTCTCACCTTGCTCGGTGTGAGTTACGATCTCCTGTTTCAGACGGTCAGCATTATTGCCGGCTGTTTTCAGGCTGCGTAAAGCCCCCGCAACACCTTCCTGAATTTCATAGATGATTTGCTCGATCGCTTCTTCCGGGTTTTCTTCTTGTGCAAGAATTTCGGAGAGGTTGCAGGTCACAATATCAGTGAGACGACTAAAATAACTCATCGGATGGCTCCGTATTCAGGTGGGCAACAAAACTCACTAACGAGCAGCAGCAAATCAGGATCAAGAGTTCTTCGGAAGAATGATTGATTTTTTGGAATTCCCAGACTAGCTTTCATCTGTCTGCTCCAAATCAAGATGGACGCCTCTGGCATTCAACTGTGAAGACAGTTTTTCTCGTGCGAGTCGTAATCGGCTTTTTGTGGTAGGGAGATTGGATTCCATAATTTCAGCCACTTCAGGTAACGAAAGTCCCGAATAATGGTGCAGCGTGAAGGTCAGTCGCTGTTCTTCCGGGATTTCGAGCAACAATTCATCGACCGTATCGGCAAGTTCCTGATGACTGGCGATTTCTTCAGGAGGTAATCGATCTCCCGCGATCCAGTTGAGAGGATCGAAATCTTCCTGGCTGGGACGTGTTTTTCGAGCCAGAATCAGCACGTCGTTTGTGCGGCGGCGAATCTTGTCGATCATCAGATTTTTGGCGATTCGGTACATCCAACCTCGAAATCGTCCGAGTGGCAGGTAGTCCCATGCCACATTATAGACCTTCAGTAATGTCTCTTGAGTCAAATCTTCGGCCAGTTGGCGGTCTCTGAGGTTTTTATGAAAAAATCCTTCCAACGGAGCGCGATACTTATTTACCAGCGTCTCAAATGCGGTTTGGTCACCGCTTTGAAGCTGAATCATCAGTTCATCGTCTTCGTTGGGTTCAGTTTTGGGAGCAGGAGACACTGGGATAATTCGACTTCGCTGGGAATGTAATTGGGAATTGGCAGTTCGAGATCATCGCTGCGGTTGACCATCATCCCGACTGTACCAACAATAGTAACGAGTCGGATCGAGTGCGAAAATGGTTTCTCACCTCGATCTTAAATAAGGAGTGAGGATCATGAATTCCTCGAGTCTGTTGAAACTCAAATATGGTTTGCAGAGACAGTTTTCCTGTTCGGTAGACCCGGACAAGTTATTAGGGAGCTTTCACGCGCCTCAACCACAAGAAAATCCGCTGGAAGCCATCAAAAATGCCTTTGCGCAGCCGCGAGATTTTCCTTGTCTCTATCAGGCAGTCCTCAATGACGACCATGTCGCGATTATTCTCGACACGAATACTCCCGGCTCATCTTTGCTCATTGCGGGAGTTTGGGAGGAACTTTCCAAATCGGGAGTGAATCCCGAAAATGTGGTGATTGTACAACCTCACACACCGGGGATGGGCGAACAATACGATCCGCGTGTCGATTTGCCGAAAGAGCTTCTGTCAAAAATTCGCTGGTCAGTTCATGATCCCGAGGATGAGTCTGCCTGTGCCTATCTGGCGTCAACAGCCGGTGGTGAACGGCTCTATCTCTCACGAGAAGTGACAGAAGCTGATGTTGTGGTGATGATTGGTCAAATGGCGTTTGATCGACGCCTCGGTTATCGCGGCACAACCAGCCCTCTCTATCCGGGACTTTCCAATGCCGAAGCTCTAAAAAAATCTCAGGGTGTCGGTCATCGAGAACTCGCCCCCGAAGATCATCGGCCTCTCCGCGATCTCAACAATGAAACAGCTTGGTTGCTTGGCACACAATTCACCGTGCAGGTCATCGCCTCTCGAGATGGGTCGTTTGCTCATATTGAAGCTGGGGAAATCGAATCGATCTATACAGGGATGACGCAATGGCTCGAAGACCATTGGATGATCAAGATTGATGAACGCCCCGAGATGGTCATTGCGAGTGTTGACCTTGATGCGGGGGGACATGGGTGGAGACAGGTGGTCTCGGCGATTTCCACGGCGCGACAGCTTGTGCGTCGCGAAGGAAAAATCGTACTACTCACAGATCTTCGTGAAAAACCAGGCGAGGGGATTTCGTTGTTGAAGAAAGCTCACGAGCCTCGGGATTGTTACGAGCCACTCGGTCAAATGCATACCGATGACCAAGCGGAAGCCATCGAGTTGATTGATGCTCTGGAACATGCTTCGATTTATCTGTTGAGCCAATTACCCAGTGAGGAAGTGGAGGAGTTACATCTGACCGCTTTGGAATCACCCGACGAGACAGAGAGATTGATTGGTGCCGCCGAAAATTGCGTCTTTGTCGAGTCGGCCCAGCATGCGTGGGGACGTATTCAGGAAGCGTAAACACAATTCTTGCAACGATTTGAGTCAAGTAAAGATCCTCAATGGGTCTCTCACCGTTCTCTATTCGCAGGCCAGACATCTGTTATACTTTTTCGAGAGTCCCCGGATCGGGACAGTGACGTTTTTCGCTGCTCGTTATAGCAGTTTACGAAAATCGGCGGTTGGTACAGGCTCGTTAGAGTCTGCTTTTCAAGGGCAAAAATGCGTCATCGCGGCCACGAAAAAGAGCAAGTTGTTCTCGTGGCTGAAACTATGAGTCCATGAACGAACTGTTTCAAGAATCATCGACGGTCGTCCGGCATCTGGCGGACGCGATTCAAACGCTCGACCAACGTGCGTCGTTGCTCAAACTCAAAGATCTGCAAACTCACGAATGGCACGAAACACTTCGGCAAAAATTATTGCCTCAACTCGGAGAGAAGTCGTTTCTGATTGCCGCCGTGGTCGGTGGGACGAACATCGGTAAGAGTGTGATTTTTAATCATCTGGCTGGATTTTCGGCGAGTGAAGTTTGCCCTTTAGCGTCGGGGACCAAACATGCCACCTGTCTTGTTCCCCCGGGATTCACTGAAGAATTTAAGCTGACACAGATTTTCAGTGATTTCGAACTCGAACCGTGGAGCGATGCGTCCAAAGCCATCATGGAATCGGACGAGCATTATCTGTTCTGGAAGACAAGCCAGCAAACTCCTGAAAATCTATTGATTCTCGATACACCCGATGTTGATAGCGATGCGCCGGTGAACTGGGATCGAGCCGACATGATCCGTCGTGCGTCGGATGTGCTCATTGCCGTGCTGACACAACAAAAATATAACGATGCAGTTGTCAAAAAATTCTTTCGCAAGGCGGCTGCCGAGGATAAAGCAATTCTGGTGGTGTTCAACCAGTGTGACCTTCCCGATGATGAAGAATACTGGCCACTGTGGTTGGAGAAATTTTGTAGTGAAACCGATATTCTGCCCGAATTTGTCTACCTTGCTCCTCGCGATAAGCAGGCGGCCCAGGAAAATCGGTTACCGTTTTATCAACGGTCCTGGCCAGCACAGCCGGAAGAAGACCTTCAACAGGCTCACAGCTTGTTAGAAGATTTGTCTCAACTACACTTTGCCGATATCAAACTTCGTTCACTGCGTGGTTCGTTACGCTCCTTGATGGATGATGAACTTGGAATTCCTGCCTGGCTGAACGAAATTCGTCAGCGTTCAGGAGTCTATCAATCAGCGACGGCCCATCTGGGGGACGACCAACTCGCTGGCTCCGAACATTGGCCAGCCGCGCCTAATAGTTTGGTCGTGACTCTCATTCGTGAATGGTGGCGTGATCAACGAGAAGGCTGGTCACGATCCGTGCATGATTTTTATAACTCCGTCGGCAAAGGGGTCATGTGGCCTTACAGGAAGGCGAAAGAAAGTTTCTCTGGCCCGGAAGAGCCGCTGATCGAAGTTTATCGGAAGAAAGAATGGTCGGCGATTCTGGAAACCGTGAAACGTGTTTTTGATCGTTTGGAGTTCATGTCGGAAACAGACAACAAAGTACTATCCGAAAGGCTCAAGTCACTACTCGATGGAAAGTCACGTTCCGATTTGTTTCGGCTTTTGGAAAACTCGCACACGGCATTGGACCTGGAGCAGGAACTGCGAGAAACCGTCGCCACGGAAATGAAAAAGTTTCAGCAGGATAGTCCTCAGTCCTATCAGTTTTTCAAACGAATTGATCAGATTAGTGCCGCCGTTCGTCCAGCGACGAGCGTTGCCTTATTCATGGTGGGCTTCGGTCCGGCCGGTGATGCTGCCGCTCAAGCGGTCGCCCATTCGGCACTCGGTTCAGTCGTTCATGTTGCCGGTGATGTTGTGGGCGGGACGGCTGCCGCCGCCGTCGGAGAAACCGCCGTCAGCTCGGGAGCCTCTTCCTTGTCGGCCAACCTCGAAGCGAGATTTCGTGCGTTACATGCCGCCTTCGTCGCACATCGTGTGACCTGGTTGCTGGAACAACTCCAAAACAATCTGTGGGGCAGTTTCTTGGAGGATCTGCAAACCGGAGCAGAGATGTGTGAGTCCGAGGAGTTCAAGGCTGTGGACGAACTAACCCACCAGCTCCAGCGAACCATTGAAACCTTGGCAATACAAACAAGCAGTCCCTCAACAGCCGAATAATCCATCTCCCTCAATCCAGAGGCCGATCATCACATGAGCAATAACCCTGAATTAGCCCAGTTGCAGATGCTGGCGGAAATTGACGAGTTAGTTGCGCGCATTTCTCGTTGGGTTGAACAGGATGTTCCCTGGGGATCGGCTCGGCAATGTCGATCGTTGTTGAACCGATTACTCAAGCGAGTTGATAATCTCAGAATTCGGCTCGAAGCACCACTGGTCATTGCGACTTTCGGAGGAACAGGCACTGGCAAAAGCTCGCTTGTGAATGCACTGATTGGTCAAGAGATTAGCCGAACCGGAAAACAACGCCCCACCACCACGAAACCTTTACTGCTCGTGCATCCGCAGTGTGAACCTGAAACTCTGGGTTTACCTCTGGATGAGTTTGAACTGCATGTGGTGGAATCTGCATTGCTACGGGACATCGTCATCGTGGATTGTCCCGACATGGACACTCCCGAACTCGAAACTGCTGGCAGTAATCTCGATCTTTTACGTCGAGTGCTTCCGCTGAGTGATGTGCTGATTATCGTTTCCACCCAACAAAAATATCGCGATGCTGTTGTGACGGATGAATTGGCACGGGCCGCGGCGGGATGCCGATTACTGTTTGTGCAGTCTCATGCGGATGTCGATGACGATGTTCGTCAAGACTGGGCCAAACAATTAGCCGAGCATTACGAGGTGCCAGAGTTATTCTTTGTCGACTCTTTGCGTGCCTTGCAGGAACAGCAAGCCAGCCAACGTCCCTCGGGAGATTTCGCACGCTTGCAAGACATGCTGACCGGTCGGATGATCTCCTCGCAACGGGTGCAGATTCGGCGGGCCAATCTTTTGGATTTGGCATTGGAAACTTTGGAACTGTGCGTGCAGAACGTCGATAGAGAATGGCCGGAAATTGAGGAATTGAAGACCGCCCTCGAAGAACAGAAGCATCGTCTTTGCGGCTCCATGTCGGAGATTCTCAAACAAGAACTCGAAGTCAGTTCGAATTTGTGGGAACGCCGGCTGTTGTCTCGTGTGACCGAAGTTTGGGGATTCAGTCCGTTTTCATCGGTGCTCCGATTTTACAACGGGTTGGGAAGTTTTATTGCCTCCTTCAGTTTCTTTCGTGCGCGAACTCCCGTTCAGATGGCCGTTATTGGGGCGATGGAAGGAGCTCGACGTTTGCGATCTCATTTTCAAGCCAGCGATGCAGAAGAACGGTTAGAACGTGTTTCATCATTCGGTATGAACGACGACGAACTTCGTGAAGCTCAAATGATTATTCGCGGGTATGCGCGATCAGCCGATATTGTTGACGACGATCTCATGCAGACCACGATGGATTCCATGCGTCAAACTGCCGCGAAAGTTCAGGATTCGTTTCTCGGAGAAGCTGGCCGTAAAATCGATTATTTGATCGAACAGCAGGCTCGTCGGCATACTGGCGGATTGACCCGTACCATCTATGAGTTACTATTCCTCTCTTACCCGGCATTTTTGTTGTACGCCATCGGGAAAAACTTCTTCTATGACTCATTTTATTTGGGCGAGAAGGACCTCTACACCGTCGACTTCTACATTCCTGCCGGGATATTTTTGCTGCTTTGGTCGGGATTGTTAATGATGATGTATATCCGAAAATGTCGACGAGGACTCGACCAGAAAATTGAGGCACTCGCGCAAGATTTGGCAGAGAGCCGATTTGAAGGTGGCCTTTTCCCGGCACTCGAAGATGCCGTTCGTCTGATCGAGCACGATCGCGATTCTCTCAAGGGCATGCAGCAATCAGCCGATAATTTGAGACATTCATTAGCACTTTCCGACAGTGGGTCGCTGGGACGAAAAGATCCCACCGCGTTGCCAACAACAGTGAAGTAGAATGCTGTCTACGATTCGTACCAAGCGTTGGCTTCGTCGAGACATTCTTGCAATTTGGCATGGATGACTTTCAGGAACTCTTCTTCGTTTCCTTTTTTCGCAAGCCGCAGCACTTCCTCAGCGGGAATCGGTTCTCCGTAGATGACACGAATTTTCTTCGGGTAGACTTTCAAGCCGCCTTTTGGCATCGCGCGATCAGCGCCAGCAATGCCGATTGGGTAAATCGGTTGCTTGGCACGTCGCGCGAGAGCAACGAATCCTGGTTTGATTTCGCCGAGATTTCCATCAGCAGAGCGAGTCCCCTCCGGGAAAACTCCAACGAGAAATCCGGCATTCATTCGCCGAACCGCTTCACGAACGCTTTCTGTCCCTGCCGAGTCCCTGTTGATGGGGATCACATAGCAACTTCGCAGAATCGTGCCCAGAATGGGGATTCGAACAAGATTTTCCCGTGCAATAAAACTAATGGGGCGGGGAATTGGTAATCCGATCAATAGAGGATCGAGATAGGATTGATGATTGCTCAGAATGAGCCCACCATTAGTTTCTGGGAGTCTCTCGCAGTGTCTGGAACGATAACGAAACAGCACTGGAAATATCAGCCTCAGAAGCATTTGAAACCCGAACCACAAGAAATTTCGGTGGTAGGGATGAGTTAAATATTTTTGGGATGCGCTCATAGTTTCGCATCAAAAGCAGGGCAACGGCCAAAAAGAAAAATGAGAGCGCAGGGACTCGAACCCTGGACCTACGGATTAAAAGTCCGTTGCTCTACCAACTGAGCTACGCTCTCATTCCGCTAAAAAGCGGAAGGAAAATAATACCATCCAGGTGGGTGATTACAACCCAACAGGAGGCACTGTTTTCCACAGTTCAGGATTGCCTGATCTCAAAAAAGACCCACTTTGGCGTGATTTCTTTCGGCTACCCTCGCAACAGACGCCATCACCGGGAGAAAGGTTCACCGCTTTGCCTCATGGTTTTCTACTCAACAACTCCAATTCACTCGTCTTGACCTTCAGTTTTCTCCGTTCCAATGTGGTGTCCCAGGCATCGTTAAAACCGAGCCAGTGAGCTTTCACATTTTCACCTGCTTCAACCCCTATCACCTTAATGGGAATCCAGTTTCCACTGAGTTGAGCATACAGATAGAGGCCTTCGGTGAGTCGAAGCGAGGCGGGTAGAGGGCTGAGTTCTGTTTCCGGGACCGGTTCCTTTTCGGTAGGTTCTTGCTGTGCGTATTGATTGGTCTTTGCTGCCGACTGGTTGTTGGCCTTGGAGGGCTTTGGATTTGCGGGGGGAGTTTTGGGCGTTAATTGGGAGACACCTCCCACCGTGATCGAGTTGGAGAGTTTATAGGCTTCAAACCCTGTGACATTTGCGATGAAAATTTCACACCCTCGATCCAAGGCATGACCTTGTTGCTTCGGTCCTCCAAAATTGAATGAAATGAGGTGACCAGAGATGGTTCCGCTCTCTTGATTATCCCAGATGTGCAGACTGATTTTGACGGGACTGTCTTGAGATGGAAATCTGATGACGAGAGACGAAAATGCCGTGTCAAAAGTGTTGGCTGCCCCGGTTCGACTCCAGTCAATTTCAAAGCGATCATTGGGTAATTTGCGCAAGTTGGAAATCTGAAACTTCAATGACTTGTTTACGGATTGATAGAGAGTGGTATTCCCCATCCCTACCTGCTGAGAGGAGAACGGCGAGGAGATCCGTGGTGGCTTGTAAGAGACTGGCGGTGGAGTGCTACTTCCCGTTCCAGAAAGGGAAAGATCATCGCAACCCGACAGTAAAAACGTGAACGCAGCCATAACAAAGAGAAGGGAGATTTTATTTACAAACACCAATTTGAACTCTGACATCGAGCACCTGTGAGCTTGGGGAACCAGTCTGAAAGTATGGCTCTCTCAAAATTAGCCACCACTTTCATTCAGATCCAGAAGATTCCGGGAAAGATCCCTGGATTGATCGTTAGTCCGCTTTGGCGTCAATTTTGGCCTTGGCTTCTTTCCACAGCGGGTCGTACACCTCTTTGTCAAAGGGAGGGCAACCCGTTGGGTATTGGCCCAGCGGGTGATCTTTCGTTCGCATCAGATTGGTGCAATAAGAAAATGTTCGGCAGATCTGTTTCCGATTCATCTTGCCATGCTTCTCGACGGCAATCGCAAAGTCGGGATGAGACAAGGTGGCGCGTCCCATGCCGACAATGGCGGCGTGTCCATTTTTGACATTGGCGGCACCAGCATGCAGAGCATAATCCTGCAGCCAGCTATAGCCGCTGCCAATAACAGGAATATCGGGTACGGCTTCCTGAATGGCACGCGTCAGACGGAAGTGTCGCATGACTCCCAGCAGCGGATGCTCGGGAGCATTGTAGCCATCCACTGGAGGAAATTCTGCGGGCCGAACATAGTGTGGACAGGCATAGGGATTACCGGCAGAAACATTCAATAAATCGACACCCCAATCACGCATTTGCTGGGCCAACTTGATCGGTTCGCTGATTTCTTCTTTAGTGGGCTCGTCGAGATTCATACCGAATCCATTGACGAGAGGCAGGTCGTGAGGCACCGGTTGACCGACGAAATCCTCTCCCTCTCCACGGAAAGGAATTCCATCATAGGCATTGAAGCGAGTGGCGATGATCAGATCAGGATATTCAGCACGCGTTCGCTGAACAATGTTGCGTATCAACCGTGTCCGATTTTCAAAACTGCCTCCGTATTCGCCTTCCCGATTGTAAGCCCCCAGCAATTCTGAGAGGAGATAACGATGACATTGTTTGAGGTCGATGAAATCGACGCCGCACTGAACCGCTAGCCTGACGGCAACCAGATACTGGTCCTCAATCCGTTTGAGATCATCATCGGTCAGCAGCGGGTATTGATCGTCCAGCATCTTGCCAGTTGATTTGTCGAGAGTCAGAGAATCAAGCAGAGGATCGCGGGTTGCGATGAGAGGTTTCTGAAATGAGAAACGTCCTGAGTGCGTCAATTGCAATCCAATGAGCAGCCCGTCGGTCGAGCCGGTTGCTTCTTGATGAGCGTTGCGACATTGATCGAGCATCTTCGTCAATGCGGGGACTGTTTTATTATGAATCCAGAGTTGTCGGGGATTCATCCGACCTTCATCGGCGATGGCGGTCGCCTCGCCCCAGATGAGTCCTGCTCCTCCTGCTCCGAATCGCTGATAACGGCGGTACGTCAATTCATCCGGGAAGCCATCCAATGTGCCATCGCAACCTTCCATCGGCTGGATCGCGAGTCGGTTTTTCAGTGTCTGACCACGAATTTCCAGTGGTTCAAACAGCGTCGAAAAATCCTCGCTGGTTTGAATCTCTCCACCGAGTTCATGTGCGTCTTGAATCAGGTCGTCGGTTGACTTGTATTTGAAAAAGCGAGCCATGAGAGACGATGTGTGCCAAAGGCGATGCGAATTGAGTAGCCGGGCGATCCTCTTCCGAGATCAATAATGAAACCCTTTGCGACGCTGCGAACTGTATCGTTCGAGAGCATCGTTAATCACGGGCCAAGTTGTTTCTACAGACTGAAACTCATCCACTTCCACCTTTTTCTCTTCCAGCGTTTTGTAATCCTGGAAGAAACGACGGAGCATCTGCAAGCGATGCGGGGGGAGTTCGCTGGCATCGTGAAAGGAGTTGTAGGCCGGATCGTGGGAAGCAACTGCCAAGATTTTGTGGTCCTGTTTGCCGCTGTCAACCATCGTCATCAGTCCGATCGCACGAGCCGTCATCAGCGCCATTGGCTCGACCTTTTCCTGACAAAGTACCAGCACGTCAATCGGGTCATCATCTTCTGCCAGAGTTTGAGGGATGAACCCATAATTCGCGGGATAATGGACGGCAGAATAGAGAATCCGGTCGACTCTCATCAGCCCGGTCTCTTTGTCGAGTTCGTATTTAACTTTGGAGCCAGTCGGGATTTCAACAACTACGGTGAATTCGCGCGGGAGATCCTCTCCCGGAGTGATATCGTGCCAAGGGTGTGTCATGCGTGAAGTTCTCTCGTTAATCGTCCGTGACCCGTCATATTGAAGCTCTTGACCCATTCGGAGGCCAAGTGTGTGATCGCATTGTCACACTCCTTCCCAGAGGACTCAAGCCCTCTTCTTCTTGAGATTCATGAAATTCTGACATTGATGGAAAATGTCCAGACCATCAAACTGGCTTCATTGTTCTCTTTATTTCTATTCTGAGGCTTCTCATGACAACAGACCTTTCAACTCGGCAGATCTCTCTGATTGGTTTGGGGCTTCTTGGTTCTGCCGTTGCCCGGCGATTTATGTCACATGGATGGCAGGTTGTCGGTTACGATTTGAACCCAGAAATACTCCAGAAGTTTGGTTCCGAGGGAGGCCAAGTGGCAACGTCCCTTTTTGATTGCGTCGAGGGAAGTCAGTATTGCCTGTTCTGTTTGCCAGACGAAAATGTTTCGCGGAAAGTCCTTACAGAACTCTTATCATGCAGAGAGTCATTCCGAGAATTGACCATTCTCGATATGACGACAGGGGCTCCTGATGTCATGCAAGAGAATGTGGCAATTTGCGCCGCTCAAGGAACCTCTTATCTCGACACCTGCGTTGGTGGTTCTTCGGTGGAAGCTGAGCAGGGGGAGGCCATTCTGATGGTGGGAGGCGACATGGCAACATTTGAGAGCAGTGAGAAAATTCTGAATATTATGAGCAGACAAGTTTTTTATGTCGGACTTGCCGGTGATGGGGCTCGGGTGAAACTGGTCACGAATCTTGTTCTGGGGTTGGAGAGGTTAGCCTTGGTGGAAGGCTTCCATTTGGCAAAAAGTATGGGGCTCAACCTGAACAAAACACTCGATATATTGAAGGCCGGTCCAGCACGTTCGCATGTCATGACAACAAAGGGGGAAAAGATAATTAAGGAAGATTGGGTGCCTCAGGCGCGTCTGGACCAACACTGGAAAGATGTGAAACTGATCATCGCTCAGGCAGCCCGTGCTCAGATTGAGCTTCCCTTGTCAAAACTGCATGCGGAGATACTCGAACGGTGCCATAATGAAGGCTGGGGAGAATTCGATAATAGTGCCGTCTATCTGGCATATTCGGCTGAAAAATCTGAGAGGAGTCGTTAGAATGCACCGAACGGCATAGGATTGCTGGCGGTATGGGGTAATTCGGGTAACAAAACTGGATCAGGATTGATCTTCGGCCCGATGTGACATGATGTACCCAATCCTTAAGTATGCCGCCTTAAAAGCAAAGACACATGAGCCAGTCAAATCAAAGCGAGTTGAAACGAATTGATCAGCCCAGCTTCGGCCTGATTATGATCGGTGGCGCAGTGGTCGGTTCTGTGATTCGTGATTTACGAATTGCTAACGAACTTGCCGCACGCGGGTATCGAGTCCATGTCTTCTGGGCCATTGATGAAAGTTGTCCTTACGACCTTCATCCCGACATTGTCCATCATAAGTTTTTCAATGCGGCTCGATACAACGGGATCCTGCAAAACATATTTCGCTGGAAGATCAGTCCGATCGATGATTTTGCGGGCAGTGCATTTACGTCTTTGTTTCCACAAAAAATGCGTCTGAAGTTGTATCAGCAAGGCTTGGGGGGCTTCGATTTTATCAAGTGGTCACTCACGGGTTTAATTCGACACGTTAGTCGAGGTGTCGAAAACGACCCAGGGATGCTCAAGCGATTCGCGCGAGTCATCAACCGTGAGAAGATCACACATCTGTTACCAAACTTGTCAATTTTTGGTCCGTTCTGTTCCGCCGTTAAGCCGTACGTTAATCATGATGTCAAGTACTTGAATATCTTTCAGGGATATGAAGTCTATTCAAATTATGCAGAGGATATTGGACTTCGAGACGATTTGTTTCGTGCGTTGACAAAAGGCGCCCGAGATGCCGATTACCCCTCGATGACGGTCAGTCTGGATTATAAGAATCGAGTAAAACAGGATCTCGGACTGACTGATAACGATCTTTGTGTGATGCCTGCATGCGTCGATTTTACAGACCTCATGCCGATTGAACGCGCCGAACAACTTGTTGACTCCAAGCTGGATGGCTATCGGCCCGATTGCCCCATGATCACGTATATGGGACGGCAAGACCCGGAAAAGGGTATCGATTTACTGTTATACGCCGCCAAAATTCTGCAGGATCGTGGACTCGATTTTCAATTGGCGATTTGTGGAACCACTGCTTGGGGCAGTTCCTATCGCCAAGCGTGTCATCGTATTGCAGACAATCTGCGTCTCTCGGTTCTCGAGACAGGTTTTCTCAGCGATGAAGAAAGAACGGCATTGTATCGTGTCAGTCATAGCGTCATTTATCCTTCGATCCACCGGGAGCCATTTGGAATGGTACCCGTTGAAGCGATGACCCAAGCCACTCCAGTGATAGTTCCCGATATTGGTGGAGTGGCCGAATTGCCATTTGCCGATAACCTGCAGGCGGGGTTGCAGTTTCGATCCTGGGACAGTGCTGACTTGGCAGACCAAATTGAACGCTTGCTGAGTGACGGTGATATGTATTCGCGGTTTGCTTCACAGGCTCGTGAGATTGCCCGGAAATATTCGGTGGAACATGTGGCGGACCGCGAGTTGGAGCTGATGGGAATTCTTGAAAAAAACATCAAGCCACCCACTCATCTCCACATGCACACTTCGCCGCGTCAAATCGGTGTTTCGTAAGACTCTCACATCTATCTTAAAGGTTCTCACAGAAGTGCAGGTGTGAGTTTTCCTTTTGGTTGTGTCCTCGTTCGCTTAATAGACTTCGTGCAGTTCAACAATGAAGTGCAGTGTTGCGAACGGCGGAACCGATGGTGGTGATCCCTGAGCTCCATATCCGAGGCCCGATGGGATCTCTAGTTCGATCTTGCCACCTTCAGAAACGTACTGCATGCCTTCCGTCCAGCCTTTAACGACGTTCCTCAGCTTAAAGGAAATCGGCTTGCCGCGCTCGTAAGAAGAGTCAAACACGCTTCCGTCATCGAGCCAGCCCCGATAGCTAACTTGTACCTGATTATATTCCGTTGGTTTTTTGCCATTCCCTCGGCGTAATATCCGATACTTCAATCCGCTTGGTGTACTTCGAAACTCTGATTCTGCTGCAGGACCATCCGGTCCTTCTTCTCGAAAGCTGGCTTGAATCAAATCTGACTTGGAAGCCACCGGCATCGTGGGTTCAGATTGCGACACGCTCTGTGAGCGAGTTGAACTGCATCCCATGCACACAACGCAACAGATCGCCGATAGTAGAAATGCTGCCAAATGGTAGGTTTGATTTCGAATCATTGTTCAATCTCACTCAGGTCTGATTAATTCAATTCAGTAGGTGACGATGCGACGGGGCCACGTTGACTCTCAAACATGGAAAAGTCGGCCCAGACAGGTAGATGGTCAGAAACTTTCAGAGCGTCCTCTTGAGAGAGCCCATACATTTTCATCAAATCCATGACGCCTGATTGGCCCGTCATTTCGACTGTGTAGCGTCGGTCGAAAACGATGTTATCTATTTGCGACGTACCGCGTGTGTTGGTGTTTTGACTGCGTACAACGGGTGTGATGCCGGGAAGATAAGCGAGACGCCCGAAATGATTCACATCGACATTCAAATCTCCTAGCAGGATGGTATCGTCTTCGCTTGCAGACTGTTGTACGACGGCAAAGACATCGGCCAAGGCATCAAGTTCGGTTTTGGTTTCGTCCGGGTCCGTATGAATGTTGATCAGTCGAAACCCGAATGGTTCGCGCGAAGCAGGACCGCGCACCTGGAAATTGGCAATGAGAGGCTCGCGATGCAACCGGTCGTGAGGATCTTGAATCGTGTAAACAGATCCTTCGACGACTTCGATGATGTCTGAATCGTAAACGAAAGCGTACTGCTCGGTACTCGTTGTTCGTCCAATACGATCACCCACAACGCCGCGATATTGTCGACCGGTTTGGTTGACCATTCGGAGAAAGTCGTCGAGATGACCGTCATCTTGAGTGCGGATTTCCTGAATCGCTAGAATGTCAAATTGTCTCGCGACATCCGCTAAGACGCCCATGACATCCGGTTTAGCGAGTTTGCTTTTCCCAAAAACCTGAATATTAAATGTTCCCAGACGGATTGTCTGAGGGGCTTTGGGGATCGGGACCGCTGCTTCACGTTGCTCGACTTTCGGGCCGCTGAGATCAGCGAGCCAGTCCCAGACGCTACTGCGATCAAATTTCCCGTTGTAGAAATTGACCACGCCGATTCCCAGAATAACCAGGAATGCGATGATCGTTGATAAGGTACTTCTACCACCGGACTTACGCTTCGTTTTGGCCATCGTGCCGAGAATCCTTTCTGCAGCGGATGGGAATATTCTGTGGAGATTGGCCCCAAGATTAGAACATGACGTGAAATGGGTCCAGATGAGTCCTAAGAATCGTCATAAGCAGTTTTCAGGCTTGATTTTTAGTTCCCTACCCCTGAAGCTGGAGGCTGATGAACCGACTTTGATACACACCACGGAGAAATGGAAATGCGTGCTTCTTTGATTCTGGCGTTCACCGTTCTGGCTGTTGTTTCCTGTCTCTTGGGAACTGTGATGATGCCTCAATCGACTGTTGGAGGAGAAAAATCGAGCCTCGCGTCGGCAACTCAGCCGGTGAATCTGGAAGACGACGGGGAGTTGGTTCCTGTCGAAGAAGACATGCACGAATTCATGGAGTATGTCTTTCAGCCAACCTACAAGCGACTGAAAGTCTCAATGGCAACGGCTCCTGCTGACAACGCGGGTTGGAAAGCCATCAAAGCTGATTCGCTGTCTCTGGCTGAAGCCGCCAACTTGATCATCATGCGTCCTCCCGGAGAAGACGCGAAAGATTGGAACAAGTACAGCGTCGATGTTCGAAATCACGGCAAAGAGTTCTACACGTCGGCCCGCGCAAAAGACTTTGCCTCCGCTACGAAACATTACAAGGCGATGCTCAATAGTTGTAATGACTGTCACAAGCAATTTGAAGACGGCAAGCACATCCTTACGCCGTAAGAACGATGTATCTTCTGAGTATTGGAGAAGTGCCGAGCTGCGATGCTTCTTACAATGTTGACCCTGATTAACTCAATATTTCTTTCACCACGTGGCCATGAACATCGGTGAGGCGACGATCGAGACCGTTATGCCGGAAGGTCAAGCGAGTGTGATCGAGACCTAGCAGATGCAGCATAGTGGCGTGTAAGTCATGAACGCTGGAAATATCCTCGACCGCTTTGAATCCAAGATCGTCTGTCTGTCCGTAACTGACGCCCGGCTTGACTCCCGCCCCCCCGAGCCAAGCGGTAAAGCCTTGCGGATTGTGATCGCGGCCTTTGGCCCCTTTCTGGAACATCGGCATCCGACCGAATTCGGTACACCAAACGACGAGGGTATCGTCGAGTAGGCCACGTTGTTTCATGTCTTTGAATAGCGCGGCTGCGGGTTGATCCATAATCTCGCCGTGAACGTCGTACTGTTCGCGGAGCTTTTGATGCCCGTCCCAATTCAGATTGCCTCCACTGGCATACGCGCCATTGAAGAGTTGTACGAAACGGACGCCCGATTCGATCAGGCGACGTGAGAGAATACAATTACGTGCGAAGGCCGCTTTATTCTCGTTCTGAGAGTCGGCCCCGTACATTTTCAGTGTCTCTTTTGTCTCGGTTGAGAGATCGCTGATTTCCGGTACGGAAAGTTGCATACGAGCGGCCAGCTCATAACTGGCAATGCGTGCTGCTAATTCACTATCGTGCGGATTTTGATTCAGGTGTTCTCGATTGACTAGGTTTAGTAAGTCGCGAGCCGCTTGATCTTGCTTGCCTGTCACTGATTTTGGAGGTTGAAGATTTCGAATCGGCTGAGTGCTGCTGAATGGTGTCCCCTGAAACACGGCAGGGAGAAAGCCTGGTCCCCAGTTGTTGATGCTCGCTTGCGGAACACCACGCGGATCGGGGATCGCGACAAACGCAGGAAGATTTTGATTCTCTGTCCCTAGAGCGTAACTTGACCAAGCGCCCATACTGGGAAAACCGTCGAGAATGAAACCGGTTGAAAGAAAGTTCTCGGCAGGCCCGTGTGTATTCGATTTGCTGGTAAGTGTATGAATGAAAGAGATGTCGTCAACAATCTCTCCCAGATGGGGGATCATGTCAGAGACCATTTTGCCGGTCTCACCTTTGGGACGAAATTCATATTGTGGACGAGCCAGATCTCCCGCCGGTCCTTGAAATGTAACAGGCGGTCCTCCTTCAAACGGCTTGCCATCGTATTTGATCAATTCGGGTTTGTAATCGTAAGTCTCTAATTGGCTACAAGCGCCAGCACAAAAAATGACGAGTACATTTTTAGCTTTAGCATCAAAGTGCCCCTTCCTGGGCGAATGCGGTTGGCTGGGATCAACTTTGGGCGTGTCAGCAAGCAGTCGATCTTGATCGAGAAGCGATGCGAGCGCCACGGCGGAGAGCCCTGATGCTGTTTGTCCCAGAAACTCACGACGGTCGAGAAATGAACGCCCCAGTGAAGTCATGTTTTCGGAATAATATTGCATCTGATTTCTCATCAGGGGAGGAACAGGAACTCGTTACTGTTAAACAAAACTCTGGCTAATGTCGCAAGGTCATATTGAGAAACCGCCGACTTTGCTGCTGCGAATTCTGTCTTGTTCGGCACACGACCCAGCATCAATTGGAAAGTTGCCGACACTTGCCTGTTGACGTCGTCACCAGTTTCACTACGAATTCGTTCCGCAACCGCCTTTGCGCGGTCATAAACAAAATCGCTGTTGAACAAATTAAGTGCTTGGATCGCAGTGGTTGACTGAGTTCGTTGCGGCGTGGGCTGCCCAGCGTCCGGACAGTCAAATGCCCCAAAAATAGGAACCTGCTCCATCCGAATTTTGTGAGAGTAGATCATCCGCCGGAGTTTGTCGGGACCAAATTTTTCGACCGGAGGAAAGCCAGAGAGCCCTCCCTTTGTTTTGAAAAAATCAAATCCCGGGCCTCCCATTTTTAAGTTTAACTCACCCGTCACAACCAACATACTGTCACGGATGGCTTCGGCACGGAGACGTCGAGAGGGAAACCGCCACAAGAATCGACAATCGGCATCGAGCTTCTGAGCTTGTGCATTGATGCGTGAAGTTTGTTGATAGGTTTGCGAAGTGAGAATCAGACGGTGCATGGCCTTCACCGACCAATCGCTTTCGATGAATTGGAGAGCCATCCAATCGAGCAGTTCGGGATGTGTTGGATTGGCTCCATTCATACCGAAATCGCTGGGTGTCTCTACTAACCCGTTTCCGAAGTGCATTTGCCAAATTCGATTGACCATCACACGTGCAGTGAGTGAATTGTCGGGATCGGTAATCCACTCGGCCAGTTCGAGACGACGATCTTGCTCTTTCGATTCCGATGTCAGTGATACATCGGAAAGAACCGCCGGGACATGAGGTGGAACCCGATCTTGGGGTTGCTCAGGGTCTCCGCGACTGAGCAGAAAGGTTTCATCCGGCTGTCGGAAACGGCCCGCATAAACCATATTGGGAGTCTTTAGTTGAGCCTGACGCTTTTGTAAGTCTTCAAGGTTCTGAATTGTCTTTTTGACAGTTTGTTGCAGGTTGATGGGAGCGTTTCGAGCCAACATCGTTGTTTCATCAAACGGAGTTTCCCGGAAAAGACGATCATCTGATGAGGCCACCCGTTTCCATTGGGTGCCATCGATTGAAATTTCAATTTCATAAATGACAGGTAACCGGTCTTTCAGCTTTCCGTTGCGGTCGCGTCCCCAAACGATGCGATTGATCTGGGCGACCTCGGGGAATTCGAGTTGCACCCAACCTTTTCCTTTTTCATTCGAGATCCAGCTTTGGGGGTTGCCGTAGTTACCGTCGTTGATGTGTTTGAGTTGATGTCGGCCTGTATTAGAGAGATTCCCCGACGAACTGGGTTTGGTGCCGTGCGTTGCAAGCGCGATGTTGACAGGTTCTTCGCCCGATGTGAATACTTCCAACTCGTCGAGACATGGTTCATATCTGTTATCATTGGTCGTTTCGTATGAGGTGAAGCGAACGAATTTTGCCTGACTGATCGGAAAGGCCTCAATATTCAACTCGAAATTGACAGGAGCCCGCATACGTGGGAGTGTCGATGTTTCCGCAGAACTTTCAACCGCTTCCTGCATGACGATGACATCAGCCGTGATGCCGGTTCCCGTTTCGCCACCTCTCAAGATGATTCTTGATTGCTCATCGAATTGATGAAATCCGGCATCAAATAATCCACTCCAGCGAGGTTTCTTCTCGGAGTCTCCTCTGGATTGCCCTGCGTAATAATACTGATCAGCGGTGGCGACTTCAGATTGATCATCGCGAGTTTCAAGGTCTCCATCTTGATCAAGAATGTATCGAGCATCACGGGTATGGACACCACTTCCATGCACGCCCCACGATATCCAGAGCCGATATCGACCCTTTGCTTGTGGATTCCAGGTGAAAACATCTTCGCCGGGATGGTTGTCCCACCAGGTGTAACGTCCTTCGCTGAGGTTGGGCATGCGATCAAGACTGCCAGGATCATCGGCATAGCCACGTTTTTGACCATCGGGATTAGTACCATGGCCATTTTTTGTTTTGAGCAACGTGACTCTTTCGAGATCCTCATCATCGATGACCAATGTTTCACCCGAGAATGCGAGAGGTTCCATAGATGAGAGCTGCGATTCCAATTGTTTGATTTGTGGAGTAAGCCGCTCTGCTTCTGCCAATCGTTGTTCGAAACCTTCGTCTTTGATGGGTCGATCTCCGTAATCGACACCCGCAAAAAATGCCTGGAGCGCGTAATAATCTTCCTGCGCAATGGGATCGAATTTATGATCGTGGCAGCGGGCACATCCGATTGTGAGGCCTAAGAAAGTCGCACTTGTCCCAATGATGATCTCGTCGAGGGCATCTTGCCGAGCGAGTCTTTTGGAGGCGTCGTCTTTGCCAATTTGTCCGGGAAGTAACACCGCAGCAGCGACTAAAAAACCGGTGGCGGCATCGGCATCAAACTGGTCGCCGGCCAATTGTTCGGTGACAAATTGATTGTAAGGCTTGTCTTGGTTGAAAGACTCGATGACATAATCGCGGTATGGCCAAGCATTTGGTCGGGGAGTGTTGACTTCATAGCCATGAGTGTCAGCGTACCGAACCAAATCCAACCAGGTCTGTGCAATTTGTTCTCCATAACGCGGACTGTCCAGTAGTGAGTCCATCAGTTCGTTCAAACCATTTTCAGTATCCAGCTTCTTCGTCCAATGCTCGTGTTCTTCCAAGGTTGGTGGAAGACCGTGTAAATCGAGATAAAGCCGCCGGACAAGAGTCGAGGGTTCTGCGCGTGGCGATGACTGAATACCTGCAGACTCAAGTTTCTGGTGGATGAATTGATCAATCGGATGGCCTTTCCCGGCAGGTGGTGTGACCGCTTTCAGTGGTTGGAATGACCAATGTGAAGTGGGATCGGATTGGGCCTGTTCATTAGCGGGAGCGTTCACTCCTGAGAGAATCCATTGTTGGACGAGTTTCAACTCTGTTTCAGAGAGTGGTTCGCCCTCCGGGGGCATTCGTTCAAACTCTTCCTTGGAACTGACTCGCTGCCAAATCAAGCTTTCGTCCAGATTCTTAGAAGTGACGGCTGCTCCGCTGTCACCTCCCTGTTGCATCAATTTGACCGTATCGAGTCGGAGCGATGATTCCTGTTTGAGGGCTCCATGACACGCATAGCATTTACGCGCGAGAATCGGTTTGATGTCGCGAGTGTAATCAACCCCTTCCGCACAAACCGTTCCCGTTAATGATAATGCCAGACAGAATAAGATCACATATGCGACAAGCCGTCGGAGTGTTTCGTCTGAGGCTCGACGTAACATGGACATCATCTCTTTCCGTCATGGACTGCATTGTATCAAGCGAGTAATCCGTCGATCACCTTCGCTCCTTCAACGCCCGTCAATTTTGAGTCTAGGCCCTGATACTTGACAGTAAAGCGGTTGTGATCGATGCCTAAATTATGAAGCACTGTTGCGTTCAAGTCATTGATGTGAACGGGATTCTCGACAATATTATAGGAATAATCATCGGTGAGACCGTAATCAATACCCGGTTTGAATCCTCCACCCGCAACCCACGTTGAGAAACAGCGCCCGTGATGGTCGCGACCATGACTCTCTTTGGTCAATTTACCCTGACTGTAGATCGTGCGACCAAATTCACCACCAAAAATGACCACTGTGTCTTCCAGCATCCCTCGTTGCTTGAGATCTTTGACCAATGCGGCAGCCGGCTGATCGGTGCCGAGTGTATTTTTACGAATCTCGTTGGGCAGATTGCCGTGTTGATCCCAGCCGCGATGAAAGAGTTGGACAAACGGGACGCCTCGTTCAGCTAATCGGCGTGCGAGAACACAGTTGGCGGCAAATGTTCCCGGTTTTTTTGAGTCTTCACCATAGAGATCGAAAGTGGATTCCGGTTCGTCGTTGATTTCCATCAGGTCGGGAACCGATGTCTGCATTCGATACGCCATCTCGTACTGGGCAATACGAGCTTGAATTTCAGGATCACCGAGTTTGTTGTAATTCTCTTCGTTGATACGAGCGAGACTATCAAGCATGTTACGCCGCAAGTCGCTGCTGACTCCCGCTGGGTTTGATAAATACAACACAGGATCTGCACCACTACGGAATTGAACTCCCTGATGCTTCGATGGCAAAAATCCACTACCCCAGATACGGGAATAAAGCGCTTGGCCCGGCTTCGCACCGACGGAAATCATCGTGACATAGGCGGGAAGATCTTTGTTCGGGCTACCAAGACCATAACTGAGCCACGACCCAAAACTGGGACGCCCCAGTTGTTGTGTCCCGGTGTTGATAAACGTGATGGCCGGATCATGATTGATGGCTTCGGTATTCATCGTACGAATAATGGCAATGTCGTCCGCAATCTTGGCGGTGTGAGGCAAGATTTTATCGTTAATCCAAGTCCCTCGCTCACCATGCCGACCGAACTCAAACATCGGTGCGACACACGGAAACGATTTCTGACCACTGGTCATTCCGGTGAGTCGTTGTCCCTGCCGAATTGATTCGGGCAGTTCGCTACCGTGAATTTTTCGCATCGCCGGTTTGTAATCGAACATGTCGATGTGACTCGGCCCCCCCGCCATAAACAAATAGATCACCCGTTTCGCTTTGGGAGTAAAGTGGGGCAGTTCAGAAAGACCGTGAGATCCACTTTCCGCTGCGGAGGCTTGCCCGAGATCGGCATTCAATAAAGATGCCAAGGCTGCCGCTCCCAAACCGCTTCGGCCATGAGAGAGCAATTGCCGGCGGGTCATCTGACGATCAAATTCGAGTTGCGGGTTCATCGTCTACTTCCTTCGTACTCTGTCCCCAATGTTTATCAGGAACGATCTATGGTTTTGTAGGCTGGGACTGGTTCCAGCACTTTGTGATTTCTGCCAGCTTTTCTAGTTCCGAGTCAGTGCTTCATCCATATTGAGCAACGTGGAGGCTACGATTGTCCACGCCGCATGCTCGACCGGATCGAGCCCTGCCGGGATCTTCGATTCTCCCAGACTGAGCAACTTTGTCGCGGCTTCGGTGTTCTCGCGATAATGTTGCAACGATTGTTGATAAAGTTGCGTCAGGACACTTTGTTCCGTCGCGCTGGGTGGTCGTGCGACGGTCAACAGAAATCCCTGTTCGAGACGTTCAACGGGAAGGACGCCACCTTCGCTCATCATCCGTGCCGCCATCTGTCGAGACGCTTCCACAAATTGAACATCGTTTAGCATGACAAGTGCTTGCAACGGAGTATTGGTTCGCGGTCGATTGATGGTGCATTTCTCGCGTGTGGGGGCGTCGAAGATTTGCATGTTGGGTGGAGGCGCGGAACGTTTCCAATAGGTATAAAGACTGCGGCGATACAACTTTTCGCCCTGATCGGGTTTGAAGATCGGTCTGCCACTCAGGCCCACTTCCGCCCATAAACCGGGTGGCTGATACGGCTTAACGCCGGGACCGCCCATTTTTTCATTGAGCATACCGCTGATTGCCAGTGCATTGTCCCGAATAAATTCAGACTGCAAACGAAAACGGGGTGATCGAGCCAACAAGACATTTTCGGGATCCTGTTCCAGCAATTCAGGAGTGACTCGCGATGTCTGACGGTAGGTATGAGACATGACTATCTGTTTGAGAAATCGTTGGATGTCCCAGCCGTTCTCACGGAAGTCGACAGCCAGCCAATCGAGCAACTCGGGATGTGTCGGGTATTCGCCCTGTGCGCCGAAATCTTGAGGAGTGCTGACGAGTCCTTTGCCAAATAACATTTGCCAATAACGATTGACGGCGACTCTCGACGTGAGTGGATGCTCGGGAGCAAACAGCCATTTCGCCATTCCTAATCGATTAGCAGGAAAGTCGTCGGGCATGGCTGGTAGTGCAGAAGGTGTTCCCGGTTCGACTTTTTGATCGGAAGGAGAATTATACTGCCCACGCATCAGCACGAAGGTCTCTCGTGGTTTCGGCTGATCACTCATGATCATCACAGTCGTGAGTGGTTTTTTCAGATCAATGATTTGTTGTTGCAGTTTGTTCTGTTCGGCGGTCAGAGTCTGAAATTCCTCATCGGCATTATTCAGGTAGTAATCGAACAAAGTCTTCTGCTGTTCTTCACTCCGTTTGTCGGAGGCGAGTTGCAGAATGGGGAGAATCGGATCAGCACCCGAGAGTTGTTTGACTTCAGTTTCGCTGAGAGCTCGGGGATAGAAACGAACGTCGTCCACCTCTCCCTTTAATCGACTACTTGGATGCCGGCTGCCGACCAGCAAACTTTTCTCGGTAATGATTGTCTTCGAAAGTCGATCTTGCTCGACCGTCCACTCCCAATTTTCGCCGTTGACATAAATTTTCACACCGGCGGCTTTTGAAGACCCATCGTATGTCACCATGACATGCTGCCATTTGTCGGCTTCGAGAGCTTTCTTCGAGTTCACTTTGATGGCATTAGTGGGCCAGGAGTGAATAATATGAGGGGCAATTTTGCCGCCGGTAATCAAACAATCAAACCCACGATAGGAATCTCCATCATCCATCCGGGCAATGAGTGCTCCCGATCCATTTTTAGGAATCTTGACCCAACCCCCATAAGAGGCGGCATCAGTGCGATCGAATCGCCCCTGATCACCCAAGTCAACATAACTCGATCCATCCAGCTTCAGTGCTTTGCCGCTACGCCCTTCAACCCATTCAAATTTCCCCTGAATACTTCCCGGCTTGTCTGCGTTTGCCACGTTGCCAACTTTGCTTCCGTCCCCCTCATCAAACGGAAGATGCACGGTAATTCCGACCGGTGTTGAACCGCTGGGATTCTCGGCAACTTCTTTCTCTTTCATGTCCAACCATTCGTCATACGAAGACTGGGCGACGGTACGTCGATTGACGAGTTTTTCTTTGACACTTGCTAGTTGTTTTTCAGTTTTCGGAAGCTGTTCCTGCTTTTCAGGATCGGGGATTGCCAGAGTGGGAGTGGCGTTCCCTTTTCGAGTTTGCATACCACCATCGGCACTCACATTGAAGAACGCATAGAAGCGATAGTAGTCTTCGTGCGAGATGGGATCGTACTTATGGTCATGACATTGAGCACATTCCATGCTCATTCCCAACCAGACGGTCGATGTTGTTTTCACACGATCCACCACATACTCGACACGGTACTCTTCTGCGATGGCTCCTCCTTCATCGGTCGTGCCGTTGTTACGATTGAAACCGGCCAATACTTTTTCGCTGATACTCGCTTCGGGAACCAGGTCACCGGCGAGTTGCAGAATCGAAAACTGATCGAAGGGCATGTTCTCGTTGTAAGCCTGAACGACACGATCACGCCAAGCCCACATGTCGCGTGGGCCATCCGCATGAAAGACACTCGTATCGCCATATCGGGCCGCGTCGAGCCACATCACCGCCATCCGCTCTCCATAATGAGGTGATGAGAAGAAGCGATCAACGACTCGCTCGTAGGCGTTGGGGGCTTGATCATCGACGAAGGCTTGCACTTCTTCGGGAGTCGGCGGCAAACCGGTGAGGTCGAAGCTCAAGCGACGAATCAATGTGCGTCGGTCGGCTTCGGGAGAAAGTGACAAGCCGTTTTCAAGTAGTTTTTGACCAATGAACTGATCAATGGGATTCTTCACGGGAACATCCGTCGTGACCTTTGGTGGCTCCGGCTTAACAGGAGTTACAAACGACCAATGATCACTCCACTCGGCCCCCTGTTCAATCCAGCGTTTGAACAGATCGATTTCTTTCGTGGTGAGTTTTTTGTTCGATTCAAGCGGCGGCATTTTCACGAACTCATCGTGGCTCGAAATTCGTTCCCAAATCGCACTGTTCTCCAAGCTGCCGGGAATGAGGGCAAAGTTCCCGTCTCGATCAGCGAACGCGGCCTCTTTGAGATCGAGTCGTAAGTCGGCCTCCCGATGTTCTTGATCGGGGCCGTGACAATGAAAACAACGATCAGACAAGATCGGCTTGATATCACGGTCGAAGCGGATTTTCGTGGATTGCGCCTGAACGCTCATTGTTGAGAGCAGCAGGCCAAAAGTGGAAATTAGAAAGTAGCGCATGAAATACATCTTTTATCTCATCAACGGGAAGATTGTTGAGTGTTCGCAGGTGGGAATTACGAGGCGGGCAGCAATGATGCGGGAATCTGTATCCACAAGAGAGTTCATCGCTGTCATTTCAGTATATCCACCTACGCGATGGATTTCAAAAAAAACACGACTTTTAGAGTCTCAGACGCCGCAACTTGAGGGCTTGTAGGGTTTATCCGTGATTCCTGAACTCAGGAACCGCTTAGGTACCCATGCAATGTCAGCCATTCGGTGGCTCGGTCGCGCCAAGTATCGACATCCGATCCTTCCACAGGACGCATACCGTATCCATGACCGCCGTTGCTGTAGATGTGCATAGCGGCAGGAATTTTATGGTGTTTCAATCGCTTATAAAATTCGATGCTACTCAGAGAAGTAATTGGATCATCATGAGTGTGCGCCAAAAAAGTGGGGGGCGTCTTTGCGTTGATCGTCACGAAGTCTCGCAATTCTCCCTCCCCATCGACTAATTGCCAAGGATAAAGCAGCAAGCTGAAATCGGGACGACACGAGACTTGATCAATCTCATCAACAGCTTTGTATTGTCTCTCTGAAAAACGTGTCGTGACCAATGCCGCGCATTGGCCACCCGCAGAGAAACCGAGGACTCCAATTTGTTTGGGGCTAACGCCCCATTCCTCAGCACGAGAGCGAACAAGCGAAACGGCACGCTGCCCATCTTCGAGCGGCCTGATCCACGAGTCGGGTTCCGACTTCGTTCGTTTCGTACGATAATGGGCGACAAACACTGTTACGCCGAGCGGATTGAGCCAATCGGCAACTTCCGAACCTTCTTTGTCCATGACGACATAGTTATAGCCACCACCGGGAAACACAATGACGGCGGTTCCATTTCGTTTTTCTTTCGGGGGTTGATAGATAAACAATCGCGGAAAGGTAATATCTTTGATGCGTGTCGCTGGTGGCTTTTCATCGGGGCGTGTGGGCAATGCTTCTCCGGTGTTCTTCACGGTTTCACCCGCCGGCAATGCTGTCCACAAATCGATCATCACGTCTGGTTCACGGGCGTCGCAAATTGATAAATGAAATCCGACCAGGACGAGTGTGGTCAAGACGAGAACAGATGAGAATGGGAGGACGCATAATCGCATGTACGAGGAGCCTTTTCTTGTGGCGCTTATCTCTTTGAGATTACTCACTCTTCAGCTTAAAAGAGACCTGATTTTCACCAGCCACGATTTCCACTGTGAGACCAGAGTTTTTGGGGTCAGTGTATTTATTGGGGACCAGGGATTCTCCACCGCCCATATAATTCATGTCCACCGGACCGGATGCCGAGGGGTCGGCTGCTTCGACCGACTCACCTGAAGACGCTGCTTGTATAGCCACTCTCTGAGTTCCGATAGGAACACCATCACCGGCCTCGTAAGTCATGACTTCGACGATTTTTCCGTCGATGATTTTACCAGTAGCGGGACGGGTACTGTCTGATTCAAAGATAATTGTTCCCGCTTCAATCGGTTGATCATCAAGCGTCACCGTGCCGGTAATCGCAGCCGTCGGCGAACGCTCAGGACCACCACCACAACCGGAGAGAACAATGCACAAAATCGCGGCTGAGAGGGAATGCGTTACTGGTTGCAGCACGCATGAATAATCAGTCATAGAATCATCTTCTGAGAAGGAGAGTGAGGTTAAAGGAATGGGCCGGCTAGAAGTTGCCGATCACTTCTCCTCCATCACGCGAGGCTAAGGCTCGGTAGGTTGCTCCATCGATATTTTCACTCACAAATCGAACCGAGCCATCTCCTAGCAAAAAGTGACATCCACCCACATGAAAACTCCGAAAGCCGATGGGCTCATCCCACCGCGGATTTGCTTGAGTGGGAAGATTCTGTTTCAGTGATTCATTCATAAAATTAATGGGATGGGCGGTTGTCCCCCAACTTTGAGTCCCCCAATTCTGAGTGATACTCATTGCACCGATGCACTCTCCCACCATCATTGTATTCGATAATCCATCAGTCACCTTAGCAAATGTGGCCGAGGTTCCCCAGCGCCCGATCATACCGCGGATACGGTTATGGTATCCGACATTCCCATAGCCGGGAGTCTGACCGAGACCGGTCGTGTTTTGGTAATCTCCTATGACACCCGCATAATCAGTTTGAGCCAGGATCCAGGTTGGTGCCGCAAACCCTTCTTCTTCTCTGATTTCGTCTCGCAGCGCATCCGAGGGGCAAAGAAATGCAGACTGAGGCTGCTTGAAGAAATCGTAGTTACCGTTTTCCCAACCATTCACATTAAAATCTATCTGATTGAACATGGGTGCCTGATCAACATAAGGAAGAAGCATCGGCATCCAACCCCAGCGATAAGTCCCCACCCCGGAGTGGAAGCGACCACAGGGGAGAATGTTTGTGGTGTCATGATAATTGTGCAGAGCCAATCCGAGTTGTTTCATGTTGTTCTTACATGAAGAACGTCGTGCCGCTTCACGCGCTTGCTGAACGGCAGGCAACAGCAACGCAACCAGCACTGCGATAATCGCAATGACAACAAGCAGTTCAATCAGCGTAAATCCACGTCGAAGATGTCGTTGATTCATGATTGGCCCTTTAAAAATTCAAGACTGGTGCGCGATAGTCGCCAGCGCAAAAGGATCTATACATAAACATAGATCAATGTAAAATACTCGAATCCCTCCGAAAGAGCAAAAAAATTGAGGCTCGATCTCGAGAAAACATCGCAAAATCTCAAGCGAGTAGAAATCGAATCAGCGTTGTTTCGCCATTTTCACTGGAACCAGTCGTGAGTAGTCCAATCTAAACATATATACTCTGAAGACCTCTAAAACAGACAAACCCTGTGCTTCAAATTTCGAAGATTCATGTTCCAGAAAGAGACGATGAATTTTATTCCCGCACTCTTAAAAGTACTTTCTGTAGCCCTGTCACTTTCTCTTATTCAGTCGACTCAGGCGCAAGAGAAAAAGATAACCCTCCCCAAGGGGTATGAGGAAGTCGGTCCCGACAAAGTCGAGGTATTACGCCGATTATGCCAAGCGACTGCAGAAACAAAGTTGTTTACAGGTGCGGTGCTCGTCACCGACCAACCCTATCGAATGCCGGCAAAAACTCGTCTCACACAGGAACAACGAATGTATCAGCTCGTCAAATCCGCAGGCGTTGAAGCGGCGATCGAATGGTTCAAGACCAACGGGAAAAAAGCGGCTTGGGGTGGTAGCAATTTCGCATTGGCTACTCAACTGATCAAAGACGATCGCATTGACGATGGCATACGACTCATGGAATTTGACATCGAGACAACTTCAGGAAAAGTCTGGATGCTGAGAAAAGCCTCCGAAGCTTCGTTGAACAATGGCCGTCCACAAAAAGCGTTATCCTTCTTACAAATGGCTTTGGAGCGAAGGCCCGATGATGAAGAATTCAAAATGATGAAAATTGAAGTCGAGCAGGACTTGAAGCGGGAGTCATTGAAAAAGCCGCTTGTTCCATAGGTCAGTAATGTTTTTCCGGCTTACGTGTTAAATTGTTTTTGATCTGGTTCATTAGCGAAATCTGGTTTTCACTCTTGATCCCGAAGATGTACAGTGAGTTTCTCTCATTCCTGTCTTTCGAATTGATCTGCAATGTCTCGAATCGTGACTTTTGGTGAAATCATGGCTCGGTTAGAGCCTCCTGGTTATCAACGATTTCAACAAGCCATGCCTGGCAGTTTGAAAGTGACGTTTGCCGGATCCGAAGCGTCTATTGCCGCCTCTTATTCTTATTTGGGAGGTGAAGCCACTTTTGTCACGGCACTTCCCTATCACGAAATTGCAAAGGCGTGTCTTGCAGACCTTCGATCACTCGGAGTGAATACGCGAAACATCGTGCGAACTCACGACGGACGTTTGGGGCTTTATTACTTTGAGCGTGGCGTGAATCAACGCACCGCGAATGTGATTTATGATCGAGACGGTTCGTCAGTCTCTATCACGCCCGCAGAGGATTACGACTGGGATCGAATCTTCGAGCAGGCAGATTGGTTTGTGATCTCAGGCATTACGCCGGCGATCTCTCGAAACGCGGCAACAGTCTCACGCATCGCGATTGAAGAAGCGGCCCGACGGAATGTGCGTATTTGCTGCGACATGAACTACCGCAGCAAACTTTGGAAGTGGGATCCCTCGCTTTCTTCCCGAGAACTGGCTGGGCAAATGATGCGTCAGTTGTTGCCGTCCGTCGATCTGTTGATTGCAGGCCACGAAGATCTCACAGACACACTGGGGTATGCCCCTCATGCCGATCACAAGTCATTGATCCAGCCGTTGATTGCCGAGTTCCCCAAGATTGGTTCTGTGGCGATGTCTCGCAGAGCCAGCGCGTCCGCCAGTGTCGAAAAGTATGGTGGCTTACTCTATGACGTGGAGTCGGACCAGGTGCATTATGCACCGTCGGAACACTCACTCTATGAAATCAACCCCATCATTGATCGACTTGGTGCGGGTGATGCTTTTACGGCGGGTTTGTTATTCGCGATGACAACGGCAGAGTTAGCGGATCCCAAAACCGCAATCCAGTTCGCAACAGCGGCAGGCTGCCTCGCTCACTCCAACGAAGGTGATTACCACTATTCCTCGCGAGCAGAAATTGAAATCTTAATGACTGGCAACGCCTCCGGTCGTGTCAGGCGATAGCTTGACGGGCCTGCCAAAGTCACAACTTCCGGCTTTTCAGCCGATCATTCATAACCTTCAATTTTTTCTATCGATTGGGAAGTAAAACACTATCTTCCACCTTTATATACAATTAGACTGGAACGTCCTCATTCCAGACGCATTCTCTGACAAATTGTGTGTCGGTCCTGAAATATTTTACACATCGTTGCAGGCTCACCTATGAAATCTTTTTCTCATGCTGTTTTCGTTTGTTTAACACTCCTCGTGACAGGTTTTGCTAACGCGGCCCCACTTGTCTATGAAGGGACTGAAGGAGTCGGCAAAGGCAAGCACATTGTCTTCCTCGCAGGAGATCATGAATATCGCTCGGAAGAGTCGCTGCCAGCGATGGCGCGCATCTTGGCAAAGCATCACGGTTTCAAATGCACCGTTCTGTTCAATATCGATCAAGAGTCGGGAGAAATTGTTGCCGGAAACTCAAACATGCCCGGCATCGAAGCATTAAACACAGCCGACCTTGCGGTCGTATTTCTAAGGTTCCAAAGCTTCCCTCCCGAACAAATGAAGCACTTTGATGACTATCTCAATCGAGGTGGCCCCGTCGTGGGAATGCGAACTGCAACTCACGGCTTCAAAATGAAAGCTGACGAACCGTTTTCAAAGTATTCCTACGACAGTAAAGACAAAGATTATCAACTCGGCTTTGGAAATCAGGTCTTGGGCCAAACTTGGGTTGGCCACTACGGTCGAAATCACGTGCAGAGCACACGCATCACAGTGGTCAAAGGCAAAGAGAGTCACCCGATCTTGCGGGGTGTGAAAGATATCTGGGTACAGGCGGGCGGTTATGTGGGTAAACCTGTCGATGGTGAAACCTTGACGATGGCTCAACCACTGAATGGTATGACTCCGGCTTCTCCAGCCGATGAAACAAAGCCACCGATGCCTTCGGAATGGACTCGAAGTTACACTTCCAAGTCAGGAGTGAAAGGTCGCGTCTTTACCTCCCTTTATGGTACCCCTGAAGATCTTCTGAATGATGGCTACCGCCGCATGCTTGTCAACGGCTGCTTTTGGTCGCTTGGTATGGAAGATTCCATCAAAGCGGATGCCAACATCGCATTCGTGGGACCATTCAAACCCAATACTTTTGGCGGTGGTACCTACGCTCGTGGAATCAAACCAGAGATGTATGTGGGGTACAAAAGTCCCATTCCAGCGAACAACAATACAAAAAAAACAGACACAAAAAAGAGGGCCAATAATTCCAAGACAAAGAAACCGTCCGCTACGGCTCTCGCGACAGGTAAACCAGCACGCTTCGTTCGTATCGAACTTCCCGGCAACAAACGAATTTTGACACTGGCAGAAGTAGAAGTGATTAGTGGAGGAAAGAACGTCGCAAAGGGTGGCAAGGCCACGCAGTCAAGCACGAATAGTGGGGGTGTTGCAGCAAAAGCATTAGATGGAAACAAAGACTCTGACTGGAACAAAGGCGGTCAGACACATACCGCGAACTCGGGGACAACAAACCCTTGGTGGGAAGTCGATCTCGGAAAGGCTGTCGACGTTGAGCAGATTGGTATCTGGAATCGTAAAGGCTTTGAAAGTCGTCTCCAGAATTTCACTCTCACGTTATTAGATGCAGAGCGTAAACCGGTCTTTCGCGTTTCAAATGTTGCCGCACCAGAGATTATGCAAGTTGATGTCAAAAAATCCGGGAAAACAACCTATCTCAGCTACAACGGAAAACCGGGCAAGCCTTTCGTGGCGAACTCGGCTTCCAAAAACCCCTTGCTGGTAGACGTGCCTGATGACTATCGCGACCCGCTACCGTTTGAATTTCAGGAAGGCGATGTCGTCGCCATTTTGGGGAATGGATTACCGGATCGGATGCAGCATGATGGGTGGTTAGAAACTCTCTTGCAGAATGAATTGCAAGGTAAGAAAGTCCGTTTCCGCAACATGAGCGCGAGTGGAGATCGCCCGGACTCATTTCCGCGCAGTTCAGGTGCGGCTTCGATGACCGAATACCTTCAGTATGTGCAAGCAGATGTTGTGTTTGCATTCTTCGGCTACAACGAATCGTTTGAAGGCGTGAAAAAAGCCGGTGAACACCAAAGAAAACTCGTCGAGTTCGTCAAAAGAACTCGCGGTTCAAAAGCCAATGGAAAATCATTCCCTCGCATTATCCTGTTCAGCCCAATTGCCCATGAAGACACCGGCAATAAAAACGTCCCTGACGGTAAACGTCACAACATTCAGCTTGCCGCTTATACCAAGGCAACTGAAGCTGCTGCACGCGAAGCGGGTGTCGGCTACGTGGATTTATTCCATCCCTCCATGCAGTTGTTCAAGGAGTCGAGCACACCACTTACAGTCAACGGCGTACATCTCACTGAGGAAGGCAACCGGTTACTGGCGGGAGTGATTGCTTCATCGCTCTTTGGTCAGAAAGTGACCGCTTCACCCTCACTGGAACAACTTCGGTCTGCTGTGATCGATAAGAATTATCATTGGAACAATCGCTACCGTGCTCGCGATGGAAACGATGTCTGGGGTGGACGCTCCACATTGAAGTTCACCAACGATCAGACGAATGCGGTTGTCTTACAACACGAGCAGACGATGCTGGATGTGATGACCAAAAATCGCGATTTGCGAGTCTGGGCTGTCGCAAAAGGTGAAGATATCAAAGTCGATGACAGCAATGTCCCCAAGCCAATTGAAGTGATTTCGAATGTCGGTGGTGGCAGTAAAAGCTCCAACGCCATGAAAGAAGGCCGCCTGAAATATATTAGCGGCGAAGAAGGGATCAAGCACATGGCTGTCGCGAAGGGCTTTGAAGTCAGCCTGTTTGCGGATGACGAACAATTCCCGGAATTGGTCAACCCGGTGCAAATGCAATTCGATACCAAAGGCCGACTCTGGGCTGCTGTTTGGCCCACCTATCCCAAGTGGGAACCATTGAAAGAGATGAATGATGCATTGATCATTTTGCACGATGACAACAACGATGGCAAAGCAGATCGTGTCACCGAATTTGCTCGCGTTCAGAATCCGCTCGGCTTCGAGTTTTGGAATGGTGGTGTCATCGTTAATCGTGCACCAGAAATTCTGTTTCTGAAAGACACCGACGGCGACGATGTGGCCGATGTTCGAATCACGCTGTTGCAGGGACTCGATTCCTCAGACACTCATCACGGTGCAAACAACTTTATCTATGGACCTGACGGTGCGATCTACTGGCAAAGTGGTGTCTTCATGATGCATAACCACGAACATCCATGGGGACCGTCACTCCAAACCGGCGCATCAGCCATGTACCGCTTCGATCCGCGACGATTCACCATTTCGCGTCATGCCGACAACTCCCCAAACCCTCATGGAATCTCCTTTGACTATTGGGGTTATCACTATGCGACAGATGGTACTGGTGGTCGAGCTTATCAAGTTCGACCAGAAGCCAAGGGCTTCAAGATGCACGAGTTATTGAAGAAAGAAGTGCGTCCGGTGACGGCAAGCGAAGTTGTTAGTAGTTCCCACTTCCCGGAGTCAATGCAGGGTGACTTTCTGATCTGCAATGTTATTGGATTCCTGGGCATCAAGCACTACGACCTTGTTCGCGATGGTGAAAAAGGAACAGTTTGGGGTGAGCCAGCCGGTGACGAACTCACCGTTTCAACTGTCAATGCCGATGGCAGTACGACTACTGAAAAATCTCGTGGTCTAATGATGAGTGGAGACAAAAACTTCCGCCCTGCTGATGCGATCTTCGCTCCAGATGGATCCTTATATTTCTGTGACTGGCACAACGTCATTATTGGTCATATGCAACATAATGTGCGTGATCCAAATCGCGATCACGCTCACGGCCGTGTCTACCGCATGACGGCTATCGGTCGTCCTCTACAAAAGCCGGTTGCCATTGATGGTGAGCCAATTAACGCACTCCTTGAAAATCTGAAATCACCTATTGACGGTATCCGGCAACGCACACGTATTGAATTGAGTGAGCGTGATTCGAGTGCAGTGATCGCCGCGACCACAGAATGGGTCAAACAGTTTGATCCCACTAAAAAAGAAGATGCACACCATTTGCTCGAAGCACTCTGGTTGCATCAGCAACACGATGACAGAAATCTGGATCTTCTCGGGCAACTGTTGATGTCTCCCGAGCCACATGCTCGCATCGCTGCGAACACGGTCAAGCATTTGTGGTTCAATGTCGAAAGTACGATGCGTGGGGGAGTGATTGCAGAAGCTGAAGAAGCTGCAACTCAAAAATCGGGAATTCTCAGCGACACGCCCGAATTAACAACCATTCGTATCGGGACCGTGCGTGAACGGATGCGTTATGATGTCACCGAACTCACGGTGAAGCCCGGTAAAAAAATCAAACTGACATTTGCCAACCCGGATTATATGCCTCACAACATCATGCTAGTCAATCCAGGTAAGGCCGACGAAGTAGGATTACAGGCCATTGCATTGGGAGCCAGCGGCTTTTCGGTTGGTTTCGTACCAGAAAGTGACGAAATCCTTTGGGCCAGCAAGCTTATCGATCATGGACAGGAAGAAACCATCGAGTTCACGTCTCCGAAGAAGGAAGGTGCTTATCCTTATATCTGCTCATTCCCGGGCCATCATTTGCTCATGCGTGGCACTCTTTACGTGACGGATAATCTCAAAGAGTTCCTCGCCAAGAATCCTCAGCAGATGATCAAGAATACGGAGTGGAAACTCACCGATCTTGATCAGGAGTTAAAGCATGTTGGCCGCCAGCGAAATTTTGTACAAGGTCAGCACCTCTTCAAAAAGCTTGCCTGTGCACAATGTCATAAACTGGACGAAAACAGTGTCACGCTCGGTCGTAATCTCACCATTGGTCCTAATCTGGATGAGGTCGTTAAGAAGAAACATAAGAGCGATCCCAAAGCCATTTTGGCAGAGATTCTGGAGCCCTCACGAAAGATTGAAGATAAGTATCGAACGGTACTACTTGTCTTGGAAGACGGCACGACCCTCAACGGAAATATCGTCTCTGAGAATAAAACCGAGTTAACGATTCTCACGGGACCGCCAGAGATCAAAGAGAAGAAGGTCGCCAAAAGCTCCATCGAAGCTCGACGGTCTTCTCCCGTTTCGATCATGCCAGTTGGCTTGCTCAATTCGTTGGAAAAAGAGCAAATTCTCGACTTGCTGGCATATGTGCTGGCACTTGGAAACGAGAATGATGGTGCCTTCAAACCATGACTATTGATTCACGACCGACGATGGACGCTGTTTCTTATCGAGCAGCGTTCATCAGACAGGTCAATGAAGCCCCCTTGTCGTTGTCATGCCGCTCGTGATCTTGATGGTGACGGAACTGTTGGCTCAGTTTGTCGACCATAGTGATTCTGGTGACTTAGAAACTGTTCTTTGCGAATATTTCCCGGATCGGCAATCCAATAACCTTCCAATAGTTTTGCATATTGTTCGATCAGTGAAGAAATACGTTCACTCTTCGGTTGTGTGCTGTTACCAGAGTCGAGAGGTTCGTGAATCTGAATATGGACCACACCGCTTTCATCCACGGGGGCAAAAAATGGGATCGCGGGTACTCCTGTTTTGATCGCTAACTGAGCAAACCCGGTACGAAAGACTCTTTGCCTCCCTAAGAAGTCAATTTCCAACCCTGCATTTCCTTTCTCGCCATCGGCGGAAATGGAAAGATAGCGCCCTGCCTCAAGTTCGCGAATCGCCTTGCGAATAATCTGAGATGGTGATGAGTGCTTTGTTAATAGTAAGTTTGCTTGGTCCTTCGGTTCCGTAGTTTGAACGGGAGCGATTCTGCAAGTTACTGCTTTACTTGCACTTAGAGCATTAAGCGTTTATTTCACAGGGATTTATGCGCGAATTTACTTTCGAGAGTTTCGCCTACTTTTGCCTCAGGCGAAAGGAAACAAAGTACATTTCTGTGAATTCACAAATCGGTATCACGAGTCCCGAGTCTTGGAAACCAATTGTCAAGTGGGCGATTTTTGGGCGTTTCCACGGCTCCATAATGGAGTTTCTACATCACCCTGCTCTGCTTCTCCCGGACGCCAATCTGGTCACCTTGTAACGGTTCTTTCGGGGCCCAAAAGTGGCTTCCAAAATGCCGAGATTTTGGGCGGCATTTTTACCTCCCAACAGGGACTTAGCCCGGTACAACGAATGTGAAACACCGCTCCAAATTACAGAATAGCAATCTACAGAAATGACTAGGATTTTCCACCCACTGCTGGCCTTGATCGCTTCCGCTACTGATCGGGAACTCGCAAAGTATGTCGAGTCCCCCTCTTTCAATGGTTGTTTCCAAGTTCAAAGTCAACTGAAGATTCACGCAATCGTCATCCGAAGTGGACAGTACGCCAATACAGAGGCGAGAAAATAGCCTGTCAACTAAGTTGTTGTCACCTTTTGTTCCAACAGTGTGCAAAAAAAGGCGACCCAAACGTGATTGAGCCGCCCATATTGTCACCCGAGAAAACAGTAATACGAATCACTCTTCCGTGACTTTGAATCCTTTTTCAAAAGCCTTGTCACTAAACAGCAACGCCACTTTATCATCGGCTTCGGTGGCCGCTTTCAGGCAGTTACCGCAGCAAACATTGACTTTCACACCGCTGACAGTGACCGATTTATCATCCTTGGTCGGACGACCGGCAATAGGGCATTTGACCTGTTTGCACGAGTTGATGATTGGCTTTGGCGACAAACTTTTCGGGGCTCTTCTCAAACGCCTTCGGACAATTCGGGCAACAGAAATAAACCTTGGCGCCTTTGTAAGCGACCGTGAATTCTTTGGAGATAGCTTTTCCAGAAACCGGGCATTGCGGCTCCACTTTTTTCTCTTCAGCGGCAGTCAATGTGACTAGTGCTAATAGACAAATTCCTGTGGCGGTGAGTAACTTATTCATAGCGGTAGATCCTAAAGATTAAGGGCTGCAACTAAAAGAAACAAATCGTTCTTCAGAGCTACAATGACAGATCATTCGTCCGGCGACTACAACTGATCATTCTCAGATCGACTCTGTGTCAACGATGATGACACTCTTTCGGTTCGCCGCAGCCACATATTGAGAGATCATCTATCACTATCAGAGAAGATGCGAGTGAAGTCGAGAAGTTGACCATCGAGGTGATGGCTGTGAAGACAGATTTCGTTGATCTCATTCATGGTGAATACGGAGTTTGTCTTCGAAAACCTCTATTAAAAAAGGAGGTTGATTGGTAATTGCCCAGATGCTCCAGTGAATCAGTCGACGGCAATGTCGATTTGCACTTCAGCTCCAACTACTCGCACAGGTATCGTCTTTGCATTCTGCTCCGGCTGGTTTTGGTCGAGGTAAGTGCCATCTCTGACACAGAACCGCCAGTGATGGATGCGGCAGCTGACCACGTCTCCATCGATTAATCCATGGGCCAGTGAGGCGCCCGCGTGCGGGCATTCGTTGTGGAGAGCGAAGAAGTTGCCATCGACGCGGAACACACCCACTGGAACTTCGTCGACGACGAACATCCGAGCCTCTCCTTCGGGAATGAATTTGGTTTGGCAGACGGTTTGGAAGTTGGACATGATCAGCAACTCAGCCTTAGTAATGAGGTTTATGGGCGTATCGCTCGATAGGCTTCTCCCACTGCTTCGACCTTGTCCCATTGTTTTGACACACCGCTCCAGTGGAAGACCATTACTCCGGTGACTGGTTTTCGCGTACCGTAGTCAATCACCTCAGCGACCTGTTCGACGGAGACTGTTTCTCCCCAGTCGGCGAGTTGCACGATGGGCCAAATTTGCTGTTTTTCCTCCGGCTGGCCTTGGATGTTGAGTAGTTTCCCCAAGCTGCGAGTTTGACTGGCAATCCACTCCGGTTCGTTTGGATGCCCAAACCGTGCGTGGTAAGGCATTATGCTGAAGATGTCGATGAACTTTGCTTGAGCGCGCAGATCAATCGCCAGCTTGTGACGGATGGCTCCATCGTGATCCTCTTTGGACCAAGGGCAGTGAAACGTCCCCAGGAGAGCCTGGGACCGAGTCGCTTCCAGGATTTCACGGTATTCTCGCACCCAGTCGGTGAACACATCGCAGCGGAACTGCGTCCACTGGTCTTGATACTTTCCAAGCAGCAATTTCGCTGCATCGGGTGTGGAAGAGGGCAGCTTGATCTTGGTCTGTTCGGTGAACTGTTGGAGAGCGACAGAGGAAAAATCGGTATCCGGCATTGCCGGTTCGGCACGTTCCCAACTCGCGTGAGAGTGATGATAATCGAGCCAGATGCCGTCAATCTCATAGGTTTCAAGGATACGTTGGAACTCGTCCATCCGATTGCGGCGATAATCTGCATGAAATGGACTCACACCCTGCCAGCCGTGTGGGGGCGGTGACGGCTTTCCATCCGATCCGATTGGTGCCGCATCGGGATGGTCTTTGAGATAATTGACAAAGTGCATCGAATTGAATTCGGCGAATACCTTCAGCCCCATGTCGTGATAGCGGTGGATTTCCTCGTGCTTGAGGCCACCTGAGCCGACCCAGATGGCGTTGATGCCATAGTCGGCGGGAGTTTTACCTTTGTCCAGAATCGCGTCAGGGAACCCGCCATAAATTCCTCGAATCTTAATCCAGGGGCGAGGTACACTCTGAGTGTCGTCAGCAGCTTGCAGGCTCGTGGTCAATGTTCCTGCCGCGATGACCCCGGCAGCACACTGCTTGATCGCCGTTCGTCGAGGGATGAGGTGTGTAATTGATAAAGTGTTTTTTGGCATCGTGTTGAGCCCCGAGTTTCTTTTGCATTTGAAATATGATTCACTGATGCTACACGATGGAAGCCTCATTATTTAAGAAAAAAAGTGATTCCCTCGTCGTCAACCGCGAGATTTACCATGAGAATCATTCCGACGCTCCTCTTGCTCACGCTCAGTTCACAGCTTGCGGCCGCAGAGATCGAACGCATCTGGCTGACGCACAAGACGAAGGATCCGAGCAAAATAGTCGTGAATTGGATGAGCGACGAACCGGGAGATTCTGTCGTCCGTTATGGGATATCGAAGGATTCTCACGAGACGGTGCGGATCGACGAAAACGCCACTTTGCACCACGTTGAAATTCCCCTTAAACACCGAGATACGATCTACCATTACTCCGTCAGTACTGGGAGGCAGCAATCTGCAGACGCCACGTTCCAGGCTTACCCGACGGAACTGCTGAGAGTTGCCGTGGTCGCCGATTGGCAGGGAAAACCAGATCTGTCGTCGATTGTGAAAGAGGACGTACATCTGCTGCTAACGGCTGGCGACAACATCGCTCGTTTGTGGGACAAATGCGGTAAGGGAAACAAGGACTGCATCAAGCCGTATGCCGAATTGATCGCCGCCTATCCAGACCTATTCCGCTCCACTCCATTCCTGCCAGTCTTGGGGAATCACGACCGAGAGATACGGCCTCGTGGGGACAAGCCGCCTGCCGAGTCGGTGTATGATGTGGACGCTACTGCCTTCCGGCAATTTTTCGAGTTACCGGACGATGAGTGGAAGTGGCATTTTGATCTACCCAATTTTGATCTGAGGTTCGTGGCCCTCGACCTCAACCACATCTCCGACTTCGGTACGACGTGGCAGACCTGTCATGCGTTCGATGAGAAGTCAGACCAGTTCCGCTGGTACAAAAAGCTGATGGAGAATTCGCCGAGCTTCGTGGTCACGCTCTACAACGAGCGAAATGCCAGCGTCCGAAACCAAGCCCAGAAGCAATGGCACGACCTGTTTCGACGGGGCACATGCTGTATCACGGGATTTGGATATTATGCCGAGCGTGCCGAGGTGGATGGTTGCCCATACTACAACACTTCGCTCAGCGGCAAAGGCCACCAATACCCCGACCCTCAATCCAAATTCCTCGCCGGGGAAGACAGCTATGTCCTGCTGACCGTAAAACGGGGGGGACCCATGACAGTTGAAATCAAAAGTCTGGACAACAAGGTGCTGGATCGGCAAAACTTCATACTAGGTAATGAGTCGCGATCCCCATGACTACGCTCGTCCTCATTAAGGGGGCTTTTTCGCAGTTGTCCTCGGCCTGAAATTCTCTGACTGATTACACCAAGCAGGCGGTGATGGCCTTGCTGGAGACCGTGACTGACGATCGAAAATGAGGGTCTCGCTTTGATGATCAGACGACGATCTCGGCCACCGTGTAACCGGACTTACGTCCGTCCCAACACGGACTTAGCTCTAGACAACGAATGTGAAACACCGCTTGAATTTACCGAATAGCAATTGCTGTACATCGTCAGAATTTTCCACCCACTGCTGACTCTCAAAGCTTGAGTAACTTGTGGATCGTATTGGACACTGATGGTGTCCACATCGTGAGCGACTCGGCGGGCTGCTCAAGTATGACGACCACGGCGCGGCTTAAGCCGGTTCGATCTGCTGGTGCTGTTTTGTTATCGCAAGAAGTCCGCATGACAGGTGCATTTCGTGAAACCTCAGAACTGAATCGCAAAGAAGTGATGTTCAGGTGGTTTATGCCTCGACAGAATAGGGAACTCTCAGTCCGTCTCAAATTGAGCGGGTTCAGAGATTTGATTGTCGTTTCAGTTTTTTAATCTTTCTAGTGGCAACGGAAATTCCGAGGCAGGTCGATGGATCAGGATACGCTGATCACCAATTTCTGACCAACACTCTCATGCAATCCTATTCTGGAATTGATATCTTGACTCTAAGAATATTTTCAGCCCTGTTGATCACATTCAGCCAAGAGGACGATATGAAGATCGAATTTCACTCCCACTCATGTGTCTCCATGATGCCACTGTTATTCTGCTTACTGAGCTTGTTTGTGTCAGGTATTTCTCATGCAGCCGACAAGCCGTTGCAAGTTTTCATACTGTCCGGCCAGTCCAACATGCAGGGGCATGCCCACGTGCGGACGCTGAAACATCTCGGCATGGACCCGAAAACCAAGCCCTTGTTGGATCAGATTCAAAATGCGGATGGGACACCAAAGGTCCACAAAGACATCTCTATCTCATACCTCTCTTCGGGAGATGTGAAGCGGGGGCAATTGACGACAGGATTTGGGGCCAGCGATGAGAAAATCGGTCCCGAATTGACGTTTGGTATCACCATGCAGCAGCAGTTGGGTGAGCCGATTTTGATCATCAAAACCGCCTGGGGCGGCAAGAGTCTTAACACCGACTTTCGTCCACCGAGTGCTGGTCCTTATCAGTTCGATGAAAATCAGTTGGCCAACTGGAGAAAGCAGGGGAAAGACCTGACGGAGATCAAAGCGGCTAAAGAAGAAGCGACCGGCCATTATTATCGCTTAATGATCGATCACGTGAACGCGGTTCTCGCCGACCTCAAGAAAGTCTCTCCCGATTACGATCCGAAACGGGGTTATGAACTGGCGGGGTTTGTCTGGTTTCAGGGCTGGAATGACATGGTCGACGGAGGAACTTATCCCAATCGTTATCAGCCGGGCGGTTACGAGGAGTACAGCAAAGTGTTGGCACATTTTATTCGCGACGTTCGCAAAGACCTGAAAGCTCCCGAGCTGCCGTTTGTAATAGGAGTGATGGGAGCTGGGGGTCCGGTGGAAAAGTATCACGCGAATCAGAAACGCTACGCGGGAGTTCATTCGTACTTCCGGGATGCAATGGCAGCTCCTGCCGAGATGCCGGAGTTCAAAGAAAATGTCGTCGCCGTCCGTACGGAGAACTATTGGGACAACGAGCTGTCGGACCTGAGATATCGCGAATCTCAAATACGACAACAGGTCAAGAAGCAGCAACAGGAAGAAAATTTGACCCGCGATCAAGCCAGAGAACTGACCGCGCAACTCTATCAGAAATCATTCACGGATCGAGAACGAAAAATCCTCGAAGTCGGGGTCTCCAACGCAGAGTATCATTACCTGGGAAGTTCAAAGATTCTCGGACAGATAGGCAAAGCCTTCGCGGAGGCGTTGTCCAAGATGGATTAACAGACATGCTTAATTCTGCGAGGTGAGTTCAGCTTCCGGAATTTCGTTGAGCGTGTAATACGCTTTCGAGTGAACGAGGGAGCCATCTTCCGCGGATTGGATCTTCGAGAAATCGAAATCGTGGACGTGACCTTGCACTAAACCTTTGATTTGCAGATCAACCTGCAAGCCGTCCTCTGAGACATCAGCACTTAAGATCGTCGGCGTGGTGTGATCGACCTCCGGGCTGCCATAAGCCTGACGATACATATGTGTGTAGGTCTGCAAAGCGTATGAATTCGGGTCGGCCGCGATTTTTTTGTCGACAGGCTTGGTAAAGGTGACCCGAAAACCTCGCGGTAATGCGTTGATTTCCTTCACTTCAAAGGGCGTGATACCAGTCCATTCGATTCGCTGCAACGCATAGGGTCGCGGACCTCGCACGGGCCAACCGCGATTTGTCCCACCGACAACCAGATCTCCTGCGGGAGTGAACTGACAAGCGAGCAAGCCGGTCGCGAGTCCTTCCCGGAATGGATAACAGGCACCTTGCCAGACGCCGTTCACCTTTTCGGTGGTGGCACGCATCATCAAACTGAGACTGAAATCTCCGATGAAGATTTGATTTTCGAACGGACCGAACTTTCCTCTCGTTTGATCGACCATGAAACCTGAAATAGAACGCCCCATTTTGATGTAAGGAAACACTACCGCGTAAGGAACTAATTCTTTGACACGTTTGCGTTCAATCTCCAGACGAGATGGGGAATTCGGTTCGACCGGAGCCGGTCCCAATTCGGGGGCCAGGGGATACCAGTTGAAACTGACGGGATGCCCCATAAATCCGCCTGGTTCGAGGACCTTCAGAGAGCAGGAACCATTCCAGGGCCCTTGACTTTCCGCATAAAACATGACGCCGTGTTCGTTGGGACCAATTCCGCAGGGACTGCGAAGGCCACTGCAGACGGGAACGGTCTTTCCATCGGGAGTCACTTTGAGGCACCAGCCACGAAAAGGAACCTTCGAGCGATAAGATTCCGAGAGACACAGCGCGACCCAGATATTGCCCTCTTTGTCCAATTTGGACCCGAATGCGAATTCATGATAGTTCCGAAATCCCCAGACATCGCTGAGTGTCTCGAACAGATCGGCGCGTTCGTCGCCATCGGTATCGGTGATCTTCGTCACTTCTGTCTGTTGCGTAATAAAGAAGGAACCGTCCTTGTAAGACATGCCGAAAATCTCATCGAGCCCACTTGCGTAGATGTGATACTTGGGCTTAGGGTTTTCTGCGAAAGCTCCCTCGATCAAATAGATGTTTCCTCGGCGGGTACCGATTGCCAGACGATTATCGGGCAAAACCTCGAAACTACCGGCCTCAAGCGCTGTCTCTTCCGGGAGAGGAATCTCGACGATTTCATAATACTTGGATTCCTCTTCCGCCGTTTCCCAGTATTCGCCCAACGGTTGCTGAGCCCTTGAAGAACTGGTCGAGAGGCACAGCAGTATGAATGAAAACTGGAATGTCTTGACGAGAGATTGATGGATATCACACATGATCATCATTTCCGTGAGGTTTATTTTTGCGATGAGCGATCAGGCCAGTCGTATTTGACTTTGAGAGTGGTTACTCCGGCAGACAAATCGAACAGCAGATACAATTCCTGCATATTGTCCATACCGGTTCTAATTTCCGTCTTCCCTCCAACTCTGACATTTAAAATTCCATCAACCTGAAAGGAGTTCTGTCCAGACGATTCGATTTTTTTTCCACTTCCCAAACGCAGGCGCAAGCCTGCGACAGGCTTTTCAGACTGCAGCTTTAGGTGACGAGTCAAAGTTGGGGGGCCATCTCCGTCTGACTTCGTGTCGACGAAATAGTCTTCAACCTGAACTCCCTGAAACTCATACATGAAGACTGGTCGTCGCTTTTCATCGAGGCGATAGCCGCGGAACTTATGATGCGGCGGGCGACCGTCATCGACCGTCCAGGGCGATTGAGCAAGATCGAGATCGGGACCTTTTGCAAACTGCGCGATCCGCTCCCCGAGTGGTCGCACTCTCCCATGCCCTTGACTTCTCCAGACACCACCCGGATCGGCGAACTTACCGGTCCAGAGAGTGGCAAGTCGCATCTGTTCGGCATCGAAGACAATATTTACATTCGCTGGGTAACCGACTCCAATCCCGCGTTTGCCGACTTCCGGATACGATCGACGCAGCATCACTGCTTCATCGGTCGCCAATAATTCAATCGGTTCGATAATCAGCCCCCGCGGCGTCCGGGCCTGACGCCCATCCAAGAGATATTGCCAGAGTGCCTCAATTTGCAGACTGGGATCGCCATCGAGAATGTCTTTTCGAATCGCTGTCCCGCCCGGCCAGAAGGAGGGCATAATGGTATTCGCGCTGAGCTGCTGGGGACGTTTCATGTAATGATAGAACCAAGGTTTCTGCAGACGTTCCGCCATCTCTGTCAGATCGACGGCAGGCATCGTGGCGGCTTGTTTCAATTGAAAAGTATGACAGGCAATACAGTTCAAACCGCCGACGCCGACCATTTCCGCACCGGTTTGTCGCATCACTTTCTGATCATCGAACTCGGGATACTTCACCTCCGCTAGTTGATCCGCATTCTGAATTAATGAGATCAATTCTTTGACATTCTCTGTACCGTATTGAGGCATTCGAGTCTTGACGTAAGGACGAATCGAACGCCCACTCACCAGAACCTGCCTCATCCACTTTTGTCTCAACTTGGCTCCCGCGTGTGTCAATGTTGGTGGAATTCTGCCTTGTGGTCCAAGATTTGGATTCGTCGTGAGAAAATAGGAATTCCGTTCCTCCTCGACACCTCCCAAACCATTTCGTTCGTGACAATTCACGCAACGGAGCCCCGCTAGAGTGACGGCAATGCGATCTTCGAGAGAAAGGTTCTTCTCCTCTGAGGAGAGTGCGGAACGGATAGAATCACGATCGCCTTCCGACAGTGCGAAGTTCGGCCAGATGCCTGTCTCGTCTGACAGACATCCCCGATCGATACGGACACTTGACAGGGGAGCCGAGTTAAAGTTGTGACCTTTCCCAGACACAGTATGACATTGCACGCATTGTTTTTCGTGAAATTCTAGACGACCTCTGGCGGCGAGTGACGATTTGGTTTCGAAGTCAACCTTTGAAATGGTTCGATCTGCAGTGAGATAATGAGCCAGATCGAGAGCCTCCCAATGAGTGAGTTTCATGTCGGGCATGCGTCGAGAGGGACGAACTTCATGCGGGGTTTTCAGAAATTCGATAAGTCCATCGAGATTGTATTTGTCTCCCAGTTTCCCCAGCGGAACCGAATTTTCCTTCAACAGCTCCTGCCCTTGCTCATCGCGGGGCGAATGACAGGCGACACAGCCAATTGAATGAAATAACTCTCGACCATCGGTGACTCGTTTGGGATCAGTCTCTTGAAACTCAAATTCGCTTTCGCCGAGTGAGGTCAGATAATGCGTGATGAGCGTCGCGGTTTCGTTTCGTTTCTCTGCCGAGAGCGTCGACAGAACGTCCGGCATCGTAGTACCCGGCTTCACGTGTAAAGGATCAGAGATATATCGTTGAATGTAATCAGGATTGATCCTGCCTGCGGACCAACTCAATTTGGGTGCATGTTTCACCTGCAACGGTACATTGGTCACATCATCCTGGTGACAGGCAGCGCAATGGAGTTCCTTGATCAACAACATGCCCTGTATTTCGGGCGAGAGCGTGACCTGATCCCTCGTAGGCTGAACGATCGACGCACCGGAGGTCGACAGTTGAATTACATAACGGACAAGATCGAGGAATTCCTGCCTGTCTTTCAATTGATTGACCAGCTTTTCTGGCATACTGGAGACTTTGTTCGTTACCATTTCATCAATGTCGCTGAACTCAAGATTGACCAAACGACGTTCGGGTGTGTTCTCGCGTATCGTGAGATTTATTTCGGTCCGATCAATCATTCGACCAGTCAATGACTTACCTGCTTTCGTCACGACCGTCACCGTCTCATACCCCTTTGGAATTCGTTCGGAGGGATACAAGAGTGCTTCGACATAAAGCTTATCCTCGAGTTTCTCCGTCGGACGCGTCAAGTCGGGGCCGAGCAGGGCATTATTGCCAGTAGCGTGACAGTTCACACAGCCGAGTTTCTGCTGAGAGAACAAAATTGCTCCTCGGACAGCATTTCCCTGTTGTTGAACTGCCTTGTTGAGATCATCGAGTGATTCTTCTTTCAGTTTTTCTGTCAATGTCTGTGAGAAGACGTTCCCCCCGGAAATCGCAATAAGAGCGATAAAGGTCGAACAGATAATCGATTGAGCTTTGACCATTCGGTTCATTGCAACGCCTCGGGTTTTTGAGGAACGACATTCAGTTTCTCGTAATTGAAGCCACTCCTCAGGGGTGTATACTCGCCGATGTAGTCAACACTACTTTTGGCATCAATATGGACTTCCATATTGAGACACCAATAGGCAGCGTTCACTGTCATGCGTCGCAGTCCCGAAGACTGGTAATCTTTTGCACTCCCCATTGTCACATGGAAGACTCTCGCAGTTTTGCCTGTGCTCCCCGTCCAGAAATTCGTCCAAGCGATAGGCAATGGTATCTTCTTGGGATTTGGTTTGTCATCAGGACTTCTACCCGATAACGGTTGTCCCATCACTAGCGGAATACAGCCCTCCGGGAGACTCTTCCCTTCGGGATATGTTCGATAGACATCCGACGGCCCCCAGATATCGCTCACCCCTGTCAGAATCGGATGGTCCTTCGCCTCTTCGAGGATGATTCCGCGTGTTGAATCGCGATGCCAATTGCCGTGATGCGAACGAAACGATCCCCCAAGAACATCCTCACCGAACCGCACCTGCTTGCTGTCGATTTCATAAGGAAAGTTCTCCAGAAACCCGTGATTGGCGGTCCGAATGCCGATGACAGCTTTTCCGGATTCCAGGTAGTCGATGATATGTTGGATCTGTTCGTCGGGCAGGGTGATGAGTCGACTGAAGAGAATCATCAGGTCGGCTGTTGTCAGATGTTCCAGTCCCGGAACATCATGTATGACGGTTTTATCCTGCCAGCGAATCTTTTGCGTCGGATCGACTTCCCCCTTGTCATTTAGAGAGAACAGCACCGTGCAATCAAAGCCGTGACGTTTAGAGAGAATCTTTGCCAGCATCGGCATGACCTGCTCACTGCGGTATTCCTGATCGGCTGCTATCAGTACGACATGCTTACCGGCCCCCGGCCCAATTCCTCCCTTATAGATGAGCCAGTTTTCACTCCACGGAATGGGATGTGTTTTGACGTTGTGCTTATCTCGTAATCGCTGCCAGAATTCGCGCCAATAGCCATCGTAGTAATCGTTGGCGGCTTTCTGGATATGGGGTAGGTCGACGACCGTTGGCGACGCTTTGGGGTCGAAGTATTTCAGGTGTCCCTCTCCCGCTCGTTCGCGCGGCGAGACAAACCGCCACTCTGGATTTCCCAGTACATCACTGCATAACTGAGCAAGTGGCTTGTCGTAATCTTTCAATTGCTCGCGAGTCTGCAGATGGTTGTGATCGTGATCCATCGTGCGATTGGTGTTATACCAGCACTGAAATCCCTCGGCCCAATACTCGGACCGATTACGGGTGGCGTAACATTTCTTGTCACCGCCGAACATGATGAGAACCTTGTCCTTCTCAGTGACTTCGACATGGCAATCGGTCGGCTTTCCATTCACCAGAATGTCACCCGAGTCGAGACATTTTTTCAACAACACTGGCGACTCAGCGGGAAACCATTCAATCAGTGCGGTAAGTAATTTGACGGGTTGGTCTCCTTTGACCCGTCGAAACCGTTGCGCGGCCCGACCGTCATTATAGAGACCATTTGCGATTGCTGTCTCATAACACTCGGTCAAACGATCCTGTAATCCTTTGTCGAAACCGACGATGTGCACCACGTGACCAAACTCGTGAATCAGAATACTTTCCTCCTGCATCCCACCTTCATATTCAAGGACATCCTCTTCCGCGAAGACGACTACAGCTCGTCCGTTTTTTCGACTCAAAAAACCTCGATTTCGCCAGTTGTAAAAATCGAGTTCTTCACCCGTTTTATCGGAAGCAAATTGCGGCAGTTGAGAGGTCAGTTCGTCGTGTCCGATCAACAGACACAACACTTTCTGTTCGCGAATTCGCTGAGCGATATCATTGTTGATGCGTTGCATGATCATGCCGAACTGATACGCGGCTTCTAGATGAGCATTATCCGAAACCTTCTCGGAAGACACGATCAAGATCCCTTCGGACACGGTTGCTTTCTCGTAGAAGCCGGGATCGAGGTTGTATTCCGTTGCCAAACTTTCCGAGAGAGCCTGTATTTGGGGAACCTCTCTGGCAGTAAAGCTGAGAAGATCACCTCCTTCAATTTGTGCCAGCAAACTCAGGGTCATCAGACAGAAAGCCACCATCTTGGAGAAGCAATCAGTACGGGAGTTCGAAATTGTCATATTTGGCGATTCCTGGATAGCCAACATCGAGAGTGATATTGTGTTCAATATTACTTGAGATCACTGTCACTTCACAACCTGCAAATCCAAATCTCTCGCGGGAACCTCTCGGTATCTTCGCCTCTCATTCTCATCAACCTGTCTACAAAGACTGTGCCGTCAAGGTCTTTAGAGAGAACTGAAAAGGTATCACTGACCTTGCGTTACATCATAGATGAACTGCCTTCGGTTCCGTAGACGAAAAACGATTTCGTCGGAAACGGCCTCAACTAATTATCAATTCATGATTTATGCAAAACAGTGATTTTCGCAAGTAGTAGCAAACTGTAGTAAGAACATGCGAGGAAACTCAGTATTCTCGTGGTTCCTCCGTAGAATTCCGTAGAGCTTCAACCTTCTTTTTCGCCCACCGACTGCCTTGTCTACGCAACCAATCTGGGCACTCTGAACCGACTCTTCCGGTCCTCGAAATGGGCTTCTCAAATCCTCGGAATCTGGACTGTCGATTCGCCTGCAAAGGGGGACTTAGCCCGGTACAACGAATGTGCTCCAGGCCCTCTAATACTTCTGTTGAACAAGAGGGGAATGCTCAAGTAATACTAGCACAATCTGCTGGTGTTGTTTCGATTTGGAGAGAAGCCGACGTGGCAATCGCGTTTCGTGGAGCCTCAGGACGGAATCGCAACGAAGTGACGTTCAGGTAGTTTATGTCTCGACGGAATAGCGGACTCTCGGCCAGACTCAAGTTGAATTGGCTCCAAAAAGTTGACAGTCGTTTCAGCTCTTTGACCTTACGGGCTCGTCGAGATCAATGACGAAACACCGATGAATCGTATTCAGGAATTGTATTGTACTCCGAGTTCTCGATCGCATGAGGAAGTCAGATCTCTAAGAGTCATTCGTCCTCCGGAGTGCGGTCGCGTTTTAAAACTTCGAGGGGAAGCAGCAAATCGGCTGCGTTTCCGGCAGCGAAAGGGGGAACATTCAGTAAGCGAAATCGACCGGAGAGCTTGCGTATGCTCCAAAGCTTCCCATCATGTCCTTCCGGCACGTCGACAGACACGTAGTCGCGAGATGTTTGGCTGAAGTCGAGAACTTGTTTTCCCTCGGCATCGTAAAGTCCGCCTGCACCGGCTTCGCTATAGGCTCCCACAACGCGCGTTCCCTTCGGAACATAGAAATACCAGCTATGACGCCCCGATACTTGTTTTCTGGATCCTTCGCTGATGAGGACCGTTCGCGGGAGATCCTCCGGCCATTTCACTTGTGTCCCTGAAAGTCGTTCACTCCAAGTGATACGATACAATCCTCGTTTCTTGGCTATAAATTGGACTTCATGCCACTTTTTGTCCTCGGGAATCTCCGCATGATCAACCGGAGAAAATCCGATCTCTTCGACACCAATAGGACCATGGTGGGATAATTCCACACGAGCAGGGCCACGGACATCATATATGAGGCCAGTCCGCACTTCCAAACCAATTTCCTGCGGAGGATTCTCGACCCAGGTATAATTCTGCAATTCACCTCGTGTGGTCGTCGATCCTTCTGCTCCCCCAAAGAAATCATTTCCCAGTGGTTTGACATCCTCTAAGTTCAATGCTTGAAACGCGGGAGCTAATTCTTCACTGAATTCCAAGGGAGCGAAGTCGAGCACATCATAATTCATGATTCCCTCGCGAATGAATGCCGTGAGTTCAGACTCAGAAAATGATTCGTCTCCACGGCTCCGAAGACGCTCCGGCGGTAACGAACGAGATTCTGGCGTTCCTGGCGTCCAAGTTATTGTTTCACTTTTTCGAGCACTACGATTGAGATACGAAAACATTCCAATAGCGTCGGCCATGTTGGTCTGACGTGATCGCCAAAGAAAATTGACTAACTCGTCAAAACCTTGTTGATCATCCGCCTGGCGATAAAGCTCAACATAGCGAGTGTAGAGCACCAAATCATCAATTCGACGACGGACTTGTGGGTCACGAGCAAGCTCACGAGCTGCTTTTAGCTTGCGATACATAATCCCAATCATGTGGTCACTATGCCTCGGACGAGACCCGATGAACGCATAGAATTCTCGCATCGGTTCTTCTGCCTGACCGAAACAGTTACCGAGGAAGTCGTCGATCACGGAGTGTGAGTTTGTTTCGACATCCCATAACATACGGCTGGCCACATAATAGCCCAATCCATTTGGCCCCCATGCGTTATCTGATTCCGCATTGATAAATCTTGCCCCCACGGCGTACTGTTCGCGAATGGAGTCGGCCAGCATCAGAGGACTCGCTGCTTTCGCTGAGCCCGGCAATGACTGATGCCAGACCGGTAGCCCATAATACTCTCGGATACCGATCAAGTCTGCCTGCTGAGACCAATCAGCGATCATTTCGTCGAACGTCTGATCTCCCTTGATGAAGGCCGTCGCCAAGCTGACGATCACCTTTGGATGGACCTTGATTGAAGGTGGTGGGGAATGATAATTGTAGGCGTAAGTTCCGACGTACTTGTCCCCCAGCCCGAGCCGATTGATGGCCTCAGCCACCGTGTTGGCCAGAAGTATGACACGATCACTCACGCTGCCCATCTCTTTACAAGCCTGACAAGTACACCAGCCACCTCCATCACTGGGGTCGAGCGAAACCGAATCGCGTTGAGGGTCGGCTTTGAACTGTGCTAGGGCATCCTGTACCACGAGGGCTCGTAGTTTCTGATTGGAAATACAAAACTTGTTGCCACCTCGTTCGCCGTCAATTAACGCCAGATAATCGGGGTTTTGCTCGAACTTTTCTCGATTGCGGTCGATGATACCATCATATGCATGACCCGTATTCAGCTTGAAACTGGACGCGGTTCGGTTCCGTACTCGCCAGGCTTGCCAGGCATCTTCAAGCCATGGCTGTAGCCCTATCCGAATTCCTCCTCGAGGAGCGCTCCGTTCGTAAAAGTCGGGACGTTCCGTGCGGTCAATCGTGATTTTTAGTGTCTGCTTCTTGGGAACGATTTCCCAATGTGCTGACGGAAAGTAGTACCGGTAACCAAATTCATGGAGCAGATCCCAGACCGCAAACTCGACGGCGTTTGGCGATGCTCCTAGCAAGTATAAAGAATCATCCTTAGTCACTATTCGATAGTCTTCACGAGTGAATGCTCCCTTCGTGAATTTCGTCGTGACAGGCAATTTCGTGAAACTGCTGGGGACGCCAACAACCAAGCCTTGCTCCCCTGTCCCTTCCTTGACTTCGAATGTTGCTCCTGAGATACGTTCTAAGTAGTCTGCCAGGTGGTCCGCTGCTTGAAGGATCTTTTCAGGTGCTTGAGGACTGACGATGATGCTCAGATATGCCTCGCCATCCCGGCACACGACCGTCTCATCTGCTTGGACATGTGTGGCACAAGTCAGGATGAATACGAGAATGATTGAACTGCTGAAAAAACGAGATATTTCCATATTAGTTGCTTCCTGACTTGATGAAATTGCGTCGCCTGTTGGCATATTGTCTGTCAGCGTAAGCCATCAGTGCAAGCGTTTCTTTGCGATGAATGCCAACTACCTTTCGGTAAAGCCATCGGCAGAGCCGTTGAACCGACTCTTTCGCCCACTGAAGTCGGCTTCCAAAAGCCCCAGATTTTGGACCATCGTTTCACCTCCCAACAGGGACTGAGACCTGTGCAACGAATCTGTTCCATGGCTCCAAATGACAAAGTGACAAAATATCGAAATGACCAAGCATTTCACCCTCTGCTGGCTTTGATTGCCTTGGCCACAGACAGAGAGTTCGCGAAGTCTGTCCAGTCCTGAAAGACCTGAAGGAAGAGAACAAGTTTCTGCGGTCGCGTGTTGGCCCAAGACCAAGGCGCCCCTCTCGTGTTACTGCTGATGGACGTTTCTTTAAAGAAAACGAGCCTTGCCCCAAGTTTGATCCGCAGAGAACGCGATAAACGACTTGTTTCCCGTCAACGGGTCCTGACGGGAAAATTTTGTAAACTCTGGTGGTGTTCTCTGTTACAATCACGTTTGTGGTAATGAAGCACAGAAATTTACGGCCGCTTTTGAATTTAAGTGAAGTGATGTATGCCCAATAGTCCACGCCAATATTTATATCGCAATCTTCTCCAGACTCCAGGCCTTTCGAGTTGGAGATTATCGGTGAAATCCTGTTTGATCAGCTTCGCATTTGTTTCCATGGCTGTGTCTGCTTCTGCTGCGGAACCGTTTGAAGCCTTTCTTGAGAAACACTGCGTTCGCTGTCACGGCCCTCAGAAAGAGGAAGGCGACATTCGGATCGACCAGTTGTCTCGTGATTTCAAAGCGGGAGTGGACACGCATCACTGGGCAGAGGCGCTCGACAAACTCAACAGCGGCGAGATGCCGCCGGAAGATGAACCACAGCCGACGCAGGACGAGATCGCGACATTCGTCACCAAACTCGACTCGCTGTTGAAGGAAGGGCGAGCGGCGCGGATGGCGGCGCGACCGGCGGTGTCTCACTATCGTTTAAGCCGGAAGGAATATCAGAACACGGTCTATGATTTGTTAGGAGTTCGATATGATCCGGCTAAACCTGGGGAGTTGAACGAAGACACGTTATGGCATGGCTATGAACGCATCGGGGCGCAACTTTCACTCTCGCCTTCACACGTGGACCGCTATTACCGTGCGGCGGACATCGTGCTCGACCGTGCTTTCCCCAGTACGACCAGTGAGGCTCGCAAAGTTCGAAGAACGGCCGCAGAATTGCGTTATTCTGGCGGCAAGAAACAGCAGGAAGCACTGGATCGGTTTGGCATTAAGCGACCGCTCCGTTATCTCCTTTTTCCCGGTCGAGTACAGCCCGCCTTGTCCTCCAACTGGTTTGGAAAGACGGGACCAGAGCACAGCGGGCTCTACAAACTCCGTCTTCAGGCCAGCGGTATCCGTCCCCCCGGTGGTCAACCGGCCCACCTGAGCATCGGCATGAAGACCAGTGAGGAGACTGTTGACGGACTCATTGAATTTGACATCACCGCATCGGAAGACAGTCCGCAGGTTTATGAGTTCGAGGTGTTTCTCGAGATGCCAACCCAGTTGCATTTCGCCGTGGTCGCCACTGATGTTGTGGACCGACGAGGCGGCGCTGCCTTCCGTAATGCACTCGCCAGCCGCGGAGGATATATCTTTACTCACAGCAGCGAGACCCTGCTGCTTAACCCCAATGCTCCGCAGATGTTCGATGGGGAAGGGAACGGCATCTTCTCGACGGTGATCCTCGATTGGATTGAATGGGAAGGCCCGCTGGTCTCGAAAGCCGAGAAGTCACGCCGCGCTAACGTACTGCCGCCCGATGACGCGACTGACGAAGTGGTCGCGGAGCATCTGCAACGATTTACTGAACGCGTCTGGCGACGACCGGTGAAGAAGGAGGAACTGAAGGACTATCTGGAGTCTTACCGTGCCGAGCGTGAGGCGGGTGAAAAGCTAGCCGATGCTTATCGAATCATGTTGCAGAGCGTACTGACATCCAGGAACTTCATCTATCTCGTTGAGGGGGAACCCGAAGCCCGCGAAGGTCTGACCGATTGGGAACTCGCATCTCGGCTGTCGTATTTCCTCTGGAGTTCGATGCCAGACGACGCTCTCTTCAGTGCGTCCAGAAGCGGGAATTTGAACAGCGAGGGGCTGAAGAAAGAAGTAGACCGGATGTTGACAGACGACCGGATTAACCGCTTCATCGACGACTTCTCGCGGCAGTGGCTGCAACTACACCGCGTCGGCATGTTCCCACCAGATAAGAAACTCTACCCCACCTACGATGACTGGCTCGAGACGAGCATGCGTGAGGAACCGGTCGAGTACTTCCGTGAAATGCTCGCAAAGAACCTGCCCATCGCGGCATTCCTCGATTCCGACTGGACGATAGCCAACGCCCGGCTGTGCGATTTCTACGGACTGCCCGAGCCGAAGAAAGACGGCTTCCAGCGTGTCTCGCTAAAGTCCGAGGACCATCGAGGCGGTCTGCTCACGATGGGCGCGGTGCTCGGATTGACCTCGGACGGAACTCGCCACCGCCCGGTTCATCGCGGTGTCTGGGTCAGCGAAGCGATCTTTAACAGGACTCCTCCGTCACCTCCGGCCAATGTGGATCCGATCGAGCCGATTCCACCCCAGGGAAACAAGATCACGATCCGACAGAGAATTGAAGCACATGCCAAACACACAAGTTGTGCCGCCTGTCATCGGAACATCGATCCCCTGGGACTGGCATTTGACCAGTACGATGCCGTCGGTCAGTGGCGAACGCGCGAGCACGTTCCTACGGGTAAGGGTGAAGACCCACTGGTTGATGCCTCCGGCGTGATGCCCGACGGTCGCCCGTTCACCGATTCGGATGAATTCAAACATCTGCTATTCGAAGACCGCGACAAGGTAGCACAAGCCTTCATTGAACATCTTTGCATCTACGCGCTTCGTCGCGTGCTGACCGTGGATGACCGGGACGGTGTCGAGGCAATCCTCGACGAAGCGAAGCAACACCAATACGGCGTCAGAGACATCGTGCGCGCCGTGGCCTTGTCTGAACTGATCGGGAAGAGATGAGTTATTAGCGACCAATGGCTGATAACCGATGACCAGCAATTGCACATCAACCCCTAACCACTAAAGGTTTCACAATGAGCAACTTTCTATCCCAATCTTGGCTGCTCGACCGCCGGCATGCCCTTCGCGCAATGGGCACCTGCATCTCGCTTCCATTCCTGGAATGTATGGCTCCTCTCAACGCAGCCGAGCCAGATGCCTCACCCGGGCGCAGCGCCTTCATCTATCTCGCAAACGGGGTCCATTCACTGAATTATCAGATCACGACTCCAGGCAAAGACTATAAATTATCACGATCGCTTAAGCCTCTGGAGAAGTACCGCGAGGTCATTACTCCTGTCAGCGGTCTGCATCATCCGGGAAGTCTCGGCCACCACCACAACTGCATCAACATCTGGCTGACCGGCGGAAAGATCGGCCCTTCGGAACATAACACCATATCCGTGGACCAGAAGATGGCCGAGGTCACCGCACAGCACACCCGCTATCCCTCCATGGAGATTGCCCTCACGCAGGGTTCACTCGCCTGGACCGCAGACGGCGTCCAGCTTCCTGCGATGCGGCGTTGCAGCGAGATTTTCGCGTCCCTCTTTGAGGAGCCAAAAGGAGGCATCGCAGCGCAGCGAAGAGCCTTACGCCGTAAAGCCAGTGTGCTTGATGACAACCTCGCGGAAGTACGTCGGCTGGAGCAGAAGATGGGTGCGACCGACAAGGGACGCCTCGATCAATACCTCACCTCTGTTCGTGAGGCCGAGATCCGCACACGGCGGGCCGATGCGTGGCTCGATACACCGCTTCCCGATATCTCCGACACCGACCGCAAACGCACCAACCGCGACATTCCTAAAACCCAAGCGGGTGACTATTTCCGCACGGTTTATGACCTCATCGTGCTGGCCTTCCAGACGGATGTGACCCGAGTGGCCACCTTTAGTCTAGGCGGTGAGGGAGATGCGTTCGCCATTCCTGAGATTGGCATCTCCGAGTCCCGCCATCAGCTCAGCCACCACGGCGGTGATGAAGGCTATATGGAGAAACTCACCAACTACGACACATTCGCCATAGAGCAGTTTCGTTACTTCCTCTCGCGACTCGAAGAGACCAAGGACTTCAATGGCAAGCCGCTCCTGAGCTCGACGATGTCGCTCTTTGGCAGCGGGATGAGCTACGGCCACAGCCACGGCAACGCCAACCTGCCGCTGGTACTCGCCGGTGGTTCAGACCTCGGCCTGAAGCACGGCAGCCACCTTGACTTCAATCAGGGTCACTTCGGGGGTTATCAGCTCGATAAGCCGGGCGAGCATTACGGCCTCTGCAGTCGCCCTGCAAACTCAGATGCCCATGTGAGCAATCTGCTGCTCCTCATGGCTCAGCGGATGGGCGTGGAGATCGACACGTTTGGCGATAGCAATAAGGTAATTGAAGTATGAAACCGCTCTTTGCTCTTCATTCTTTGTTTCTGATTCGTGGTTACTGGTTGTTGGTGATTGCTTTCTCATTAGGCATTCATTCGCCTGCGATGAGTGAAGACGCAAGTACGAAAAACCAGAAACAAGAAAACGAAATTTTCCGTCCCAAGCCAGGAGAATTCCCGCCTCTCGAAAAGGCACATTCCTACCGGGGCGAGCTTGTATTCGTAGATCATGCCAACCGTCGTGGCAGCATCCGTGTGCAGGGAGATGGCAAGTTTTACCGAAACGATCCACACCCCTTCGCCATGCTGCCGTATGGCATTGTCCGCTATCACGGCGCTCCAGCGGATCTTCGCGATATTCCGCTTGGCACCGTAATGCATGTCCGGGCCTATCTCCCGCCTGACCCGAAGCTGTCCGCCGTACCGGTGTTGCCGGTCAACAACAAGGAGAAAGACGCGGGGCATTATCGTGGCACCGGTATCTTTCCCGCCGAGAACCATGTGCTGCTCCTCGAAGACGAGCCCAGTCACTGCCAGCGCGAGGGCATGGTCTGGAAGCTGAAAGAAGTGGAACTTAAGAACTACGCAGGAAAGATCATCGCCAGCCGCGTACCAAAGACTGGTGGTGAAGGCAATTTCACGGAAGAAGAGTTGACCTTCGACGCCGCCACCCGTATCTGGCGCGGTCGCGAGCGCATTCGCGTTGCGGACCTTGTCGCCGAAAAAGCGTGGCCCGCGAACGGGAAGAAACAACTCGGTGGGCAGGCCGTCCTGCTCGGAATTACTTGGAAGCCTGCACCGGGAGATGGGTTGAGTGGCGCTTTCACTCAATTCCACATTTCAGACATCTGGCTGGACGAAGACGCTATTCAAAACGCATCCCAATTTCAGACTGAGACACATAAAACATTCATCCGTAGTCGCTGGATGCCGGCCTGGGTCGATGCCGTCAAGTATGGTAAGTTTGGCCGCGCGACCGTCACCGCGACGCTCTTCGGCGGTATAGATTCCTCGCTCTATGACGATTTCCTGGAAGGCGTTGGGGCTCAAATGAATGGAGCCGAAAATACGTTGAAGCATGCAGCCGGTCACTATGGCCCCAGCCACATTGCTTCCAGTGGTAAAATTCTTGACGTCACCCGGGTAACCGGAGAAATACCCCTCGGCAGCAGCGGCATCCAAGTACAGTTTGAGACCGACCTGATCATCGAAGGGATCCGCCCCGGCAGAGTCGTTCGCATCCGACCAGAAAGCTGGCCTAAGACTCAGATCCCCCGGGAGGAATATCTTTTCGAGAACAAACCCGAGGATCGCTTTCCATCCCCCGACATCTTCCCGAAATACTGATCTAGGGAAATCGAATCATGACACAACTTAAATTTTCCTACTGGGTCGCCGCCCTGTATCTTGGCATGTCTCTGTTAGCGAGCACCGCCAACGCCGAAGGCGAACTCTTCCGCCCTCAAGCCGGAAAGTTCCCCCCTCTCGAAAAGGCACATTCCTACCGGGGCGAACTTGTCTTCGTGGACCATGCCAACCGCCGCGGTAGCATTCGCATTCAGGGAGAGGGAACATATTTCCGAAATGCCCCGCATCCTTTCGCCATGCTCCCCTACGGCATTGTCCGCTATCACGGCGCTCCGGCAGATCTCCGCGATATACCGCTCGGGACAGTGATGCACGTCCAAGCCTTCCTCCCGCCGGATCCACAGACCTCCGCCGTACCGGTGTTGCCGATTGATAGCCGGAAAAAAAACTCTGGCTACAGCGGCACTGGCATCTACCCCGCCGAAAACCACGTTCTTTTGCTCGAAGATGAATCGAGCTACTGCCTGCGCGAGGGCAACGTCTGGATGCTGAAGGAAGTAGACATCCAGAACAATCAGGGAATGATCGTCGCCAGTCGTCAATCGAAGTCAGGCGGAGAGGGTCAGGTCAGCGAGGAATCAATGACCTTCGATGCCGCGACTCGCATCTGGCGCGGCCGCGAGTGCCTCGGAGTGGAAGATTTGATTGACGAGGGTCTCTGGCCCGCCAGTGGCAAGAAGCCTCTCGATGGCCAGACCGTCCAGCTCGGAATCACCTGGAAGCCCGCGCCGAGCGGTGTGTTCACTCGGTTCCATATCTCGGACATTTGGCTGGACGATATCGCAATGCAACGCGCCGCACGCAATCAAAACGAAACGCACAAGGCCTTCATCCGCAGCCGCTGGATGCCGGCCTGGATTGATGCCGTCGAGTATGGAAAGTTCGGCCGCGCGACCGTGACCGCGACTCTTTTCGGCGGCATGGATGACTCACTCTACAACGACTTCAAAAAGGGTGTCTCTGCCATGATGAATGGGGCCGAAAACACCCTGAAGCACGCTGGCGGCAACTATGGCCCTGCGCACATGGCATCGCGCGGGTCGATCCTCAATGTCACAAAGACAGACGGAAAGACGCCACTGGGCAGCAGCGGCGTTCAAATTCGTTTTGAAACCGACCTGATCATCGAAGGCATCCGTCCCGGTAGAGTCGTGCGGGTCTGCCCCGCCAGCTGGCCCCAAGTCAACCTTCCCCGCGAAGAATTCATCGGGGACGGCAGCAACCCCGAACACCGCTTCCCGACCCCGGCTATCTTCCCGAAGTACTGACCTAGGGAGATCGAACGATGAAACAACGTAAAGCCCCTTCGGCTTCGCAGTTAGGATGCACCCAATTCTGCAAGCCGTGCTGTATGTCACGACATTCTGGAGTTTTCCGCGCGAGTTCTCGACACCCTGGACGCGCCAAAATGCCGCTGAGCTCTTCCCGCAAACGGCCCGATTCACAAGAATCAGGCCATGCCTACAACGACGCGCAAGCAAAACCCTTCGGTTCCGTAGCCGGAGAATGATCCCGTCTGGCATCAGTCGGGCGTCGGTAAAGGCCATTTCGAGACGGTATCCGAGACGGTATCCGAGACGCTCTAAAGTGTCCTCTCGGACTCGATTCGGAGCGAATCTGGGCACCTTGTAACGGTTCTTACGCCTTCGGTTCCGTAGACCGCCCAGCCCTCAATTCGATATTCTTCGCCGCAATATATCACTGCTCGCCGGAGATCGAAAAGAGACGGTAGAAAAAGGGTCTCATGACATTCTGGAAGTGTTCGTTTCTCGACGTGTAATCATCGGCCAGAAAACGTAGCGCTTGTCGGGGGGTGGTTCGTCGGAATAAAAACGTAGCGTCCAGAGGATCACCTGTTGAATTTTGATCAGACTCTCTGATTTCCTAGAGATTTCTGATGAT